>Ga0209455_1000092_pt1 | contig 220516 bp, 194 predicted proteins | sample AraplaCol_mCL_r2_FD_184275 | JGI IMG/M metagenome (GOLD analysis project Ga0209455, IMG submission 184275) | Arabidopsis root microbial communities from North Carolina, USA - plate scrape CL_Col_mCL_r2 (SPAdes) (version 2) | ecosystem: Host-associated > Plants > Roots > Endosphere | place...
GTCAGGGCGGAGCCGCGCAGTTCCTTATCGACGCTGTTGGGCAGGGTGGGGGCAGTCTCTGCCAGTCGGTCCAGGCCGATGTCCGGAATCAGGCCCTCCACCCCAACACCCACACCATACAAGCCGGTTCCGCCGCTCCTCGGCCTTCATCGGGGAAAGGGTGAGCGGCGGCGCCGGCAAGGAGCGGATCAGCTCGCGGGCGCCGCGCCCTTGCGCAGCCGTGACAGGCTCACCAGGCCGCCGCCCACGGCCAGTCCCACCGCGACCAGGAGGCAGACATGCTCCGCCCGGCCGGGCACCGTGCGGAACACGAGGGCCGCGATGGTCGCGCCGCCGGTCATCCCGGTGAGCCGCGCGGTGGCCAGCAGGCCGCCGGCCGCACCCGCGCGATCGCGCGGCGCGCCGCCCAGCAGCGTGCGGTTGTTGGGCGCCTGGAAGAAGCCGAAGCCGAGGCCGCACACGGCCATGCGCCAGAGGATGTCGAGGGTGGACGCGTCGGCGTCCAGCTGGGTCAGCAGCCCGAGGCCGACGGCAAGCACCGTCAGCCCGGCGCTGCCCAGGATGGCGGCCGGCACGCGGTCGGCGAGGCGTCCGGCGAACGGCGCCACCAGCCCGACGCCCACGGGCCAGGGCGTCATCAGCAGGCCGGTCTGCACCTGGTCGCGGTGCAGCGCGGCCTGGAACCAGAACGGCAACGCCAGGAAGGCCAGCGTGTAGGCCGCGAAGGAGCAGATCGACGTGGCCACCGACAGGCCGATCACGCGGATGCGCAGCAGGTCGATGGGAATCAGCGGCCGCGCCTCGTGGCGCTCGCGCAGGAACAGCCACGCGCCGGCCAGCACCGCGGCGGCCAGCTCGGCGGCGGCCAGCGCGCCGTGGCCGTGCTCGTGCGTGAACGTGTCCACGCCGATGAAGAGCAGGCCGAAGGCGAGGGCGCTCAGCGCCGCGCTGCCCCAGTCGAGCGTCTTGTCCGACAGCGTCGACCACGGCAGCACGCGCGACGCGAACACGATGTTGGCGATGCCGATCGGCACGTTCACGGCGAACAGCCACTGCCACGGCCCGATGGCCAGGATGCCCGACGCGACCGTGGGCCCGATGGCCCCGGCCACCGACACCACCAGCGCGTTCAGCCCGACGCCGTGGCCCAGCGACTTCTGCGGATAGGTGAAGCGCACCAGCGCGCCGTTGACGGCCATGATGCCCGCGGCGCCCAGCCCCTGCAGCACCCGCGCGGCCACGAGCACGGCCAGCGTGGGCGACAGCGCGCAGGCCAGCGAGCCGATCGTGAACAGCGCCAGGCCCGCGATGTAGACCCGCCGGTAGCCGATGCGCTCGCCGAGCGCGGCCAGCGGCAGCAGCAGCACGACGATCGCGAGCTGGTAGGCGTTGATGACCCACACGGATTCCGCCGGCGATACGCCCAGCTGGCGTGCGATAGCGGGCAGCGCGATGTTGGCCACCGCCGAATCGAGCACGGCCATCGTCACGGCGATGGCGATCGCGAACATGGCCCACTGGCGCTGCGGCGTCGGCAGGCCGTCGGGATGGATGATGGGGTTCAGGGGGGCTCCGGTGCGGGCGTGTCGGAGCCGCAGCATAGTCGCTGTGCCTGCGCGGCGCATCGCGAGTGGTCAAGCGGCGCGGTGGCCTCGCCTTCAGGCGAAGGCCCGCTCGATGCGCTACGCTGGAGGCGCCAACCTCCCGCCGTCATGCTGTCGAACCTCACCATCCGCCTGGCCACGCTCGCCGACGCGTCCGCCATCGCCGCGTTGTCGCGCGCCGAGATCGAGCACGGGCTTCCGTGGAGCTGGCGCGAGCCGCGGGTGCGCCGCGCCATCGCCGACCCGGACATCAACGCCATCGTCCTCGGCCCGCCGGACGCGGTGGCCGCCTTCGGGATGATGTACTACGCCGACGACGACGCCCACCTGCTGCTGTTCGCCGTGCACCCGGCGCAGCGGCGCCGGGGCGTGGGCACGGCGCTTCTGCACTGGCTGGAGGCGGCCGCGCGGGCCGCGGGCGCGCGTCGCATCCGCGTGGAGGCGCGCATGGACAACGTCGCCGCGCGCAGCTTCTACAACGAGCACGGCTACCAGGAGGGCGACGTCGTGCGGGCCATGTACAGCGGCCGGCTGGACGGCGTCAAGCTGGAGAAATGGTTGCGCGCCGCGGACTGACGGCCGCGTGGAAGATGCGGCCTGCTCAGTCCAGCTTGAACGTGGACACCGCATGCGACAGCGACGCCGCCTGATCCTTCAGCGATTCGGCGGCGGCCGCGGACTGTTCGACCAGCGCGGCGTTCTGCTGCGTCATCTGGTCGAGCTGCGCGACGGCCTTGTTGATCTGGCCGATGCCGTCCGACTGCTCGGACGAGGCGGCGGTGATCTCGTTGATGATGTCGCTCACGCGCTGCACGGAGGCGACGATCTCGCGCATCGTCGAGCCGGCGCTGCCGACCAGGCGAGAGCCCGCGTCCACGCGATCCACGCTGGAGCCGATCAGGCCCTTGATCTCCTTGGCGGCGCCGGCGCTGCGCTGCGCCAGGCTGCGCACCTCCGATGCGACGACCGCGAAGCCGCGCCCCTGCTCGCCGGCACGCGCGGCCTCCACGGCCGCGTTCAGGGCGAGGATGTTGGTCTGGAAGGCGATGCCGTCGATCACGCCGATGATGTCCGCGATCTTCTTCGAGCTGTCGTTGATCTGGTCCATCGTGGAGACCACCTCGGCGATGACCTGGCCGCCACGTTGGGCCACCTCGGCCGCGGAGGCGGCGAGCTGGTTGGCCTGGCGTGCCGAGTCGGCGGACTGGTTCACGGTGCCCGTGAGCTGCATCATCGATGAGGCCGCCTGCTGCAGCTGCGACGCCGTCTCCTCGGTGCGGACGCTCAGGTCGTGGTTGCCGGTCGCGATCTCGGCGCTGGCCGTGCTGATGCTGTCGCTTGACGAGTGCACCTGCGCGACCGTGGAGCGCATGGCCTGCACCATGCGTCCCAGGCCCTCGATGAGACTGCCGGCGGGTGCCGCGGGAACGCGCACCCCGAGCTCTCCGAGCGCCAGCGCGGCCATCACGCTGATCGCGTCGCGCGGCTCGCCGCCGATCTGGCGCAGCACGCTGCGCGTCACCAGCCAGCCCAGCACGCCGATGACGGCGAGCACAGTCAGCGAGATGCCCGCCTGGCGCAGCGCAGTGCTGCGCACGTCGGCATCGACCCCGTCCATGTACAGGCCGGAGCCCACGATCCAGTTCCACTCGGGAATCTTCACCAGGTACTGCAGCTTCGGATAGACCACCGCATTCGGATCGTTGTCGCCGGGCTTGGCCGTCCACGACGCGACCCAGGCCGTCCCGTCCGTGCTCGCCGCCATGCCGTCGGTCAGCATCTTCGCCGCATCGACGCCCTTGCTGTTGAGCGTGCCCAGCACCGTCTTGCCGGGCACCCAGCGCGTCAGGTGCGGATGCATCACCGCCAGGCCGTCGGTCGTCAGGATGTAGAAGTAGTCGGCCTTGCCGGTCAGATCGCCGTAGCGCGCCATCCGCAGCGCGTCGCTCGCCGCCTTCATGGCGTCGGCCTCGCTCATCTTGCCGGCCGCCACCGCCGCCTGGTAGCCCGCGACCACCGTCGCCTGCGATTGCACCGCCGCCTTCAGCGTGGCCTTGCGGGCGTTCGTGATCTCCTCGCGCAACTGCATGAAGGCCAGGCCGGAGACCAGCAGCACGCCAGCGACCGCGGCCACCACGAGCAACAGGATCTTTCGATTGAATGACAGCTTCTCGATCATGATGCTTCCGAAGTGGTTCCTCGGCGACGCGCTTGCCGCCGCCCGGGCGCGGGATTGCGCGGTGTGCCTGAGGTCTTCGGACGCTCTCCGCGCCACTTGAGGGCAAACCGGACGAGCGGGCGGCGAATTCGCGGCGCCAATGAAAAAACCGCCCGGAGGCGGTTTCTCATTCGTGGCCGCGACGCGCGCGGCCGGGTGCCGGTCTCAGGCGGCCTGGATGTTCGAGGCCTGCTTGCCCTTCGGGCCGGTGGTGATCTCGAACTGGACCTTCTGGCCTTCAGTGAGGGTCTTGAAGCCGTTCATGTTGATCGCGCTGAAGTGCGCGAACAGGTCTTCGCCGCCTTCATCGGGGGTGATGAAGCCGAAGCCCTTCGAGTCGTTGAACCACTTCACGATACCGGTAGCCATGTTGTTTTAACTCCTTTGGAGATTGCGAAAAAAAGGCGCTGAAGCCGCCATCGGCTCCGCGCGAACTAAAAGACCGCCACGAGGGCGGTCTTCAAGTGGGGCGATAGGTGACGAGCCTGACCCCGGCACTGGTCACAACAGTTAGGGCTGCTTCGTTCCCGACCTGACCCGGTTGGCCGTGCTTCCATGCGAGGAGGCCCGTCGCGGACGATTGTAGCCGACGCCGTGCGGTCGAGCTCCGCGATGTTCAACGAAGTTGCAGGTCGTCGTCGCCGAAGCGGATGTTGAGGGGCTCGATGAGCAGTTGCTTCGGGCCGTCCTCCACCGCGCCGGCGATGCAGGCGCCGATGCCCAGCTCCTCCGCGATCTCGCAGGCGCGGGCGGCCTGCTCGGCGGGCATGAACAGCGCGAAGCCGGCACCCATGTTGAGCGTGCTGTAGGCCTCGCGGTCGTCGTGCTTCGCGTGCTGCTGGATGAACTTCAGCACCGGCGGGACGGCGGGCACCTTGGTGATGCGATAGGTGAACGGCTTCGGGTGGCGCAGCAGCTTGCGCCAGCCGTGGCCCGTGATGTTGGCGCTGTAGTGCACGGTGAGGCCGGCGGCGGCCAGCGCCTCGGTGACCGGCGAGTACAGGGCCGTCGGGGCCAGCAGCGCCTCGCCGTAGGACACGCCCGGCTCGACCTGCGTCATGTAGCCGTTGGGCAGGCGCTCCACCAGCTTGCGCGCCAGGCTCAGGCCGTTGGCGTGGATGCCGCTGGAGCTCAGCAGCACGATGGCGTCGCCGGCCTGGAGATGATCGCCGACGGAAAGCCGGCTCTTCGGGTTGACGATGCCGGTGCACGAGGACGCGAGGTCGATGCGGCCGCCCTCGACGATGCCCGCCAGCGCCGGCGTCTCGCCGCCGCCCCAGGCCACGCCGCAGGTGTCGCACGCGGCCTTCCAGCCGTCGACCAGCGCCTTGGCGCGCAGCTTGTCGCCGAACCAGTCGCTGCCGCCGGCGGCCCAGTAGGCCTGCACGACGAGCGGGGTGGCGCCCACGGTGATCAGGTCGTTGATGGACATCGCGATGGTGTCCTGCGCGATGCCCGCGTAGTAGCTCTGCCCGGTGAGCTCGGCCATCTCGTCGGCCACGAGCGCCTTGGAGCCCAGGCATTCGACGATGCTGGCCAGGTAGAACGGGCCGACGTCGACGACATAGGCCGATTCGCCGCGCGACGCGGCGATCTCGGAGAAGCCATGGCCCGACAGGTGCGTGGCGGTGGCGGCGGCGGCGCGCTGGGCGGCCACCTTCAGCGGATCGATCAGGTCGTAGTTGACGCCGGCCTGTTCGTAGCTGAGCGTGTCGGGATGGGAGGAGGAATGCGAGGACATCGGCCGATTATCGCAGCGTCGGCCCGCGGGTCGGCCGCGACGCCGCCGGTAGAATCGTTCGAATGAGCTATGTCGTCCTCGCACGCAAGTACCGCCCGCGCACCTTCGAGCAGATGGTGGGGCAGGATCACGTCGTGCGCGCGCTCACGCATGCGCTCGAGCAGGGCCGCATCCACCACGCCTACCTGTTCACGGGCACGCGGGGCATCGGCAAGACGACGGTCTCGCGCATTCTGGCCAAGAGCCTCAACTGCACCGGCCCGGACGGGCAGGGCGGCATCACCGCGCACCCGTGCGGCCAGTGCACGGCCTGCACCGAGATCGACGGCGACCGCTTCATCGACTACATCGAGCTCGACGCCGCGTCCAACCGCTCCATCGACGAGATCCGCGACCTCATCGAGCGCGCCGCCTACAAGCCGAGCGTGGGCCGCTACAAGGTCTTCATGATCGACGAGGCGCACCAGCTCACCAAGGACGCCTTCAACGCGCTGCTGAAGACGCTGGAGGAGCCGCCCGAGTACCTGAAGTTCGTGCTGGCCACGACCGACCCCGAGAAGATGCTGCCGACGGTGCTCAGCCGCTGCCTGCAGTTCAACCTGCGCCCGATGGCGCCCGAGACGGTCGCCGGCCACCTGCACCAGGTGCTGGGGTCGGAAGGCATCCCGTTCGACGCCGGCTCGCTGCGCCTGCTGTCGCGCGGCGCGCGCGGCTCCATGCGCGATGCGCTGTCGCTCACCGACCAGGCCATCGCGTACGGCGCGGGCACGCTGGAGGAGGGCGCGGTGCGCGCGATGCTGGGCACGGTCGACCGCAGCCATGCCAATCGCATCGTCGAGTCGCTCGCGCGGCGCGACGCCGCCGCGATGCTGGCCGAGGTCGACGCGCTGCGCGGCCTCGGGCTTTCGGCCGCGGGCACGCTGGAAGAGGTGGCGCGCCTGCTGCAGCAGATGGCCGTCGAGCAGGCGCTGCCCGGGGCGCTCGATGCCACCGATTCCGACACCGAGGCCGCCCGCACGCTCGCCGCCGCGATGGCGTCCGACGAGACCCAGCTGCTGTACAGCATCGCCGTGCACGGCCGTGCCGAGCTGAGCCTGGCGCCCGACGAGTACGCCGGCCTGGTGATGGTGCTGCTGCGGTTCATGGCCTTCCCGGCCGACGGCGTCGGGGGCTCGGGCGGCGGCGGATCCACGCCACCTGCCGCGCGCCAGCCGGAAGGCCCGCGGGCGGCCGCGACGCCCGCCGCAGCCGGAGCGGCCACCGCGCCGCGTCCGACCGCGCCCGTCGGCGCGCCTGTTGCTGTCGCACCGGTCGCCGCGGCGACCGTGCCCTTGGCGGCTCCCGCTCCGGCGCCCGTCGTGCAGCAACGTCCTCAGCTCGCGCCCGTCCAGGCCCCCGCGCCGGCCGCGCCGTTGCTGCGAACGCCACCGGCGCGCGCGGTCGCGACGGCTGCCGTCGCCGAGGAAAACGATCCGCCCTGGGCCCTCGAGGAGCCCGACGAACTGCTCGACGACCTGCCGTCGCCCACGCGCGGCCGCGGCGGCAACGCGCCGCCGCCGACGCAGCGGGCGCGTCCGGCGCTCGACGAGCTGGAGCCCGAGTACGACGAAGAGCCGGCCCCGGCCGCGCGCGCGCAGGCCCAGTCCGTCGCGCCGCCGCCCGCGCTGGCCGCGTTCGAGCGCACCGAGCTGGGCACGAAGTGGTACGGGCTCATCCAGCAATGCGCCGAGGCCGGCAAGCTGATCGCGATGGTGCGCGCGCTGGCGATGCAGTCCGAACTCGTCGCCTGCGAACCAGGCACCGAGGCGTCCACCTGGCGCCTGCGCGTCAGCCTCGAGACCCTGCGCAACCCGGCGCTGGCCGACAAGCTCGGCGGCATCCTGCGCGAGCTCACCGGCGAGAGCCTGCAACTGGCCGTCGAGATGGGCGACGCGCAGGACACCCCGCTCAAGCGCGACGCCGCCGAGGCCGACCGCAGGCAGCGCGCCGCCATCGACGAGATCCAGTCCGACGCCACGGTGCGCGCCTTGCTGGCGCAGTTCCAGACCGCGCGCATCCTTCCCGGCTCCGTGAAGCCGCTCTGATTCCCTCCCGGGGTCGTTCGAGACCCCAACGAACACGAAAGGTCGTACCCCATGATGAAAGGTCAACTCGCCGGTCTGATGAAGCAGGCCCAGGCGATGCAGGACAACCTGAAGAAGGTGCAGGACGAGCTCGCCACCATCGAGGTCGACGGCCAGGCCGGCAACGGCCTCGTCAAGATCACGATGACCTGCAAGCACGACGTGCGCCGCGTCACCATCGATCCGAGCCTGCTCGCCGACGACAAGGACATGCTCGAGGACATGGTGGCCGCCGCGTTCAACGACGCGCTGCGCAACGCCGAGGAAGTGAGCTCGGCCAAGATGGGCAAGGTCACCGCCGGCATGCCGCTCCCGCCCGGCATGAAGATGCCGTTCTGATGAGCGAAGCGCGGCTGCTGTCGCTGGTGGAGGCCTTGCGCATCCTGCCCGGCGTGGGCGTGAAGTCGGCCCAGCGCATGGCCTTCCACCTGCTGCAGCACGACCGCGAGGGCGCGCTGCGGCTGGCCACGGCGCTCGATGGCGCGGTGCACGACATCCGCCACTGCGAGCGCTGCCACACCTTCACCGAGCACACGCTGTGCGACGTCTGCGCCGACCCCGAGCGCGACGCCAACGTGCTGTGCATCGTCGAGACGCCGGCCGACCAGTCGGCGCTGGAGCGCACCGGCAGCTACAAGGGCCTGTACTTCGTGCTGATGGGGCGGCTGAGCCCGCTGGACGGCGTCGGCGTGCGCGACATCGGCGTGGGCCCGCTGCTGGAACGCATCGAGCGCGAGCCCGTGGCCGAGGTCATCCTCGCCACCAGCTTCACCGCCGAGGGCGAGGCCACCTCGCACGTCATCGGCGAGGCGCTGAAGGCGCGCGGCATCACCGTGTCGCGGCTCGCGCGCGGCGTGCCCGCCGGCAGCGAGCTGGAATACGTCGACCTGTCGACCATCGCGCACGCGCTCGCCGACCGGCGCTGAGCGCCCCCGTGCCCCGGCCGGATCCGTTCCGGCTCGTGGGGACTGGCGTGGGCAGCTCGACCGACGTATCCTCGCGCCGGACCCACCCGTCACGGACGACCCATGATCGCCTCCGACATCCAGGATCTCGTGCTCGCGCGCTACCCGATGCTGCGCGAGCTGCCCGCCGACACGCTCGCTGAGCTGATGGCCGCCGCCACCCACATGAAGGTGCCGGCCGGCGCGATGATGTTCGACGAGAACCAGCCCTGCATGGGCTTTCCGCTGCTGCTCTCGGGCAGTGCGCGCGTGATCAAGGCCGCGCCGAACGGCCGCGAGCTGCACCTGTACTACGTGCTGCCCGGCGAGGCCTGCATCCTCACCAGCAGCTGCCTGCTGGGAAAGTCGCACTACCAGGCACGCGGGCTGGTGCAGGAGGACCTGGAGCTGGTGGTGCTGCCGCCGGCGGCGTTCAAGCTGCTGTTCTCGCGCCTGGAGACCTTCCGCGAGTACGTATTCGGGCGCTTCTCCGAGCGCATGTCCGACCTGCTGGAACTGGTGGGCGCCGTCACCTTCCAGAAGCTCGATCAGCGCCTCGCGGCCTCGCTGGCCGCCAAGGCGAGCCCGATCCACACCACGCACCAGGCGCTGGCCGACGAGCTGGGCAGCCTGCGCGAGATCGTCAGCCGCCTGCTCAAGCACTTCTCCGACCAGGGCTGGGTGCGACTGAGCCGCGAGCAGATCGAGGTGCTGGACGCGCCGGCGCTGCGCAAGCTGGCGACGTTGTAGCGGCTGCGGGTTTTCACCGAGCCGGCTCGGTGATGTTTCTCACAGACCGAGCGCGGCCCGCCCGGGACACTGCAGGCACTTTCAACGAGGAGCCCACCATGTCCCTGCGCATCAACGACACCGCCCCCAACTTCACCGCCCTCACCACGCAGGGCATCATCGACTTCCACGCCTGGATCGGCGACAGCTGGGCGATCCTGTTCTCGCACCCGAAGGACTTCACGCCGGTGTGCACCACCGAGCTGGGCTACATGGCCCGCATCGAGCCGGAGTTCACGCGCCGCAACTGCAAGCTGATCGGCCTGTCGGTGGATCCGGTGGACAGCCACGGCCGCTGGGTCGCCGACATCGAGGAGACGCAGGGCGCGCTCGTGAAGTACCCGATGATCGGCGACACCGAGCTGGCCGTGGCCAAGCTGTACAACATGCTGCCCGCCGAGGAGCCCGGCACCTCCGAGGGCCGCACGGCAGCCACCAACGCCACCGTGCGCTCGGTGTTCGTCATCGGCCCGGACAAGCGCATCAAGCTGATGCTCACCTACCCGATGACCACGGGACGCAACTTCGACGAGATCCTGCGCGTGCTCGACTCGATGCAGCTCACCGCGAAGCACAAGGTGGCCACGCCGGTGAACTGGAAGAACGGCGAGGACGTGATCATCACGACGGCCGTGTCCAACGAGGAGGCCGAGAAGGCATTCCCGGGCTTCCGCACGATCAAGCCCTACCTGCGCGTCACGGGCCAGCCGCGCTGAGCCGCGCCGGAGCGCCGCATGATCGCCCTCGACGACCTGCCCGCCATCGAGGCGTTCGCCAGCGTGCCGCGCGACGAGCTCGCGCGCCTGGCGCAGGCATCGGGCGACGTGCGCCTGTGCGCCGGCGAGTACGCCGCCCACGAGGGCGACGAGCGCTCGCTGTTCGTGGTGCTGGAGGGCCACATCGAGGTCACCAAGGTGATCGACGGCATCGAGCGCGTGATCGGCCAGCGCGCGCCGGGCAAGATCTTCGGCGAGGTGCCCATCACCTTCGGCACGCCCTACCAGGGCAGCTACCGGGCCACCTGCGCGACGCGGCTGATGCACGTCTCGGCGCGCCAGTTCCATGCGCTGGCGGCCGCGCAGCCGGCCGTGCTCACCTACGTGGCGGCGCTGGCCAGCGAGCGCATCGGCGGTCTGCGCGGCATCGCCACCGCGCCGCCGCGCGCACGCGCCGTGATGCTGGGCCACGCGTGGGACGAGACCGTGCGCGAGCTGCGCCGCTTCCTTGACCGCAACCAGATCCCGCACGACTGGATACGCCCGGACGACCCCGGCCGCGACGCGCGCTGGCCCGGCCCGCCGGTCGGCGAGGACGACCTGCCGGCGATCTTCTGCGAGGACGGCGCGCTGCTGCGCCGGGCCATCACGCGCGACATCGCCGAGCACCTGGGCCTGCAGACGCGGCCGCGCCTGGGCCGCTATGACACGGTGATCGTCGGCGGCGGCCCGGCCGGGCTCGCGGCGGCGGTGTACGGCGCCTCGGAGGGATTGCGGACGCTGGTCGTCGAGCGCGAGGCGCCGGGCGGCCAGGCCGAGACGTCGTCCCGCATCGAGAACTACCTCGGCTTTCCCACTGGCGTCTCGGGCGGCGAGCTGGCGCGCCGCGCCATCCAGCAGACCAGCCGGCTCGGCGCCGAGATCGCAGTCACGCGCTCCGCCATGCAGATCGACCCCGACACGAAGATCGTGACGCTGGACGTGGGCGAGCGCGTGGTGGCGCGCACCATCATCCTGGCCACCGGCGTCAGCTGGCGCCGCTTGCCCACCGAGGGCTTCGACCGGCTGCTGGGAAAGGGCGTGCACTACGGCGCGTCGCGTGGCGAGGCCGGCGTCACGCAGGGCCAGGACATCCACCTGGTCGGCGCCGGCAACTCCGCCGGCCAGGCCGCGATGTTCTTCGCCAACCACGCCCGCAGCGTCACGCTGGTGGTGCGCGGCGGCGCGCTGGAGAAGAGCATGTCGCACTACCTGGTCGAACAGCTGCAGGGCAAGGCCAACATCCACGTCGCGCTCGCCAGCGAGGTCGTGGCCGCGCGCGGCGACAAGGCGCTGGACGCGATCGACCTGCTGGATCGCGCCACCGGCCAGGTGCGCCGCGTCGCGAGCGGCGGCGTGTTCGTGTTCATCGGTGCCGATGCGGAGACCGCGTGGCTGCCCGCGGCCATCGCGCGCGACGAGCGCGGCTACGTGCGCACGGGCGCGGCCGTCGCCGGATCGCCCGGCTGGACGCTGGCGCGCGATCCCTACCTGCTGGAGACCAGCGTGCCCGGCATCTTCGCCTGCGGCGACGTGCGCGCGAGCCCCGTCAAGCGCGTGGCCGCCGCCGTCGGCGAGGGCAGCATGGCCATCGCGTTCGTCCACCAGTTCCTGGCGCAGGAAGGCGTCGCGGCGGGCTAGCTGAATGCGCGCGGCGTGCCCGCCGGCGGCGAACTCGAATACGTCGACCTGTCGACCGTCGCGCACGCGCTCGCCGACCGGCGCTGACCCGCACCGTTCGGCCTGCGGGAATTCCGGGTGTCCGATAGCGGACAGCCCCGCTGTCCCCGCGCTGGCCCGCTGACAGAATCGTTCGTGCACCTCGAACGCCGACGGTGCGTGCGCTGCCCCGGAGACGCCTGTCGTTGAGCCCGACCCTGTCCCTGCCCGAACTCGATGGCGTCCGCCTGCCGGGCATCCGCCTGAGCGATCGCCTGCTGGGCCGGCTCAGGCGGCTCGTGGCCAGGCGTCCGTACTTCGGCGCCTCCATCGCCTTCCACGCCGCCCTGGCGCTGCTGCTGCTGGACGTGGCCGGCTTCGACGCGGGCAAGAGCGCCCAGGTGGCCGCGGCCGAGGCCGCGAAGACCGCGCAGCGCATCGCGCAGACCCAGGCACGCGACCTTCAGCATCGCGTGGAACGCATGGAGGCGATCCGCGACGAGCTCGATCCCGCCGCCGCGCCCCTGCCGCCCGGCACGGGCGACGCGTCGCCCGCGGCGCTGGCGGAACGCGCGCAGGTGCTGGCCGACGCCATCGAGGCGGCCGACCGCGAGCTGCGCGCCGCCGATCTCGCGAGGCTGCTGCAACTGCCTCTTGACGACGCACGGCGCAAGATCGCGAGCTACGACGCCGCGCAACGCCTGCCGCCGCCGCCCGAGACCGTGCCGGAGAAGATCGCGCGCCTGGAGCGTCGCGCGCGCGAGATCGCGGAGGCGCGGCGCGCGCGCCTGGACGCGCAGCGCGAGGGCCTGCGCGTGGCGAGCGCGCACGCGCGGCCGCGACGCCGCTACGAGCCCGACAAGGCGCCTGCGCCCACGGCACCCACCTCGGGCTCGGCGGGGCAGGCGCACGTGGCCGACGGCATTCCGCGCTCGGCCGTCGAGCAGTTCAAGTCCATGGTGCGCCTGGGCGGCCCGCAAGGGCGTGTGGGCGTGGCGGGCACCGAGGCGGGGCTGTCGGTCAATCGCGAGCACGTCAGGGGGCTCGCGGGCGGCCGCAACGCCACAGAGAACGACTTCGGCCGCGACTCCGACAGGGTGGCGCGCGGCCGGGCTGCGGTGCTGGAAGGCCAGCGCGAGGCCGGCGGCCGCGACGGCGGCATCGCCGACCACGGGTCGGGCGCGGCGAAGCAGGGCAGCCTCGCGGCCGCGGCGCCGCAGGGGCTGTCGGCCGTGCGCATTCCCGGCAGCAGCCTCGACCTCACCGGCAACGCCGAGGACGGCAAGCACCAGTTCGTGCGCTACGCCTCGCCGCCCGCCGTGGATGTCTCGACCCTGCACACCGCGGCCGGCCGCGTGTTCGGCGCGGGCGGCACCTACGCCGAGCGCGTCTACCTCGACACCTGGTACGTGATCGGCCCGTTCGCCGGCAAGGGCGACGAGTCGCTGCAGGCCGGCTATCCGCCCGAGGACGATGTCGACCTCGACGCCGCCTACCCCGGCCCCGATGGCCGCACACTGTCGTGGCGGTTCACCAGCCGCGGCTTCTATCCGTTCGTGCCGCCCGACCGGCGCGCCGACTCGGTCTACTACGCGTACACCGAGCTGCGCGTGGACGAGGATCGCGACGTGTGGGTGGCCATCGCGGCCGACGCCGACTCCGAGATGTGGCTGGACGAACGCCTCGTGTGGGTCAGCTCGCCCGGCGACAAGCCCTGGTACCACCCGCCGTTCTACCTGCGCGACGAACTCGTCGGCAGCCTCTCGCTCACCGAAGGCCAGCGCCGCGTGCACCTGGCCGCGGGCGTGCACCGCCTGCTGTTCAAGCTGTGCAACGCCGACGGCCATCCGTTCTTCTCCGTGGTACTGACCAGATAGGCAAACATCTTGCAATTCAACCTGTTCCAGCAACTGGCCACCGGCGGCGCCGGCATCTGGGTCATCGGCGCGCTGTCCGTGCTGATGATCACCGTGGCGATCGAGCGATTCCACCGCTTCCGAATGGCCGCCATCGTGCCGACTGGCCTCGTCGACGAGGTGCTGCCGCTGTGGCGGGAAGGCCGCTTCGACCAGCTGCAGCAGGCGCTGGCGCGCCGCGAGAGCGTGCTGGCCAAGGCGGTCCGCTTCCTCGTGGCCAACCGCGCGCGCTGGTCGCCCGAGGCGCTGGGCCAGCGCGTCGGCGAGCTCGCGTCGCGCGAGCTGCGGCTGCAGCAGCAGCGCGCCTATCCGCTGGCCGTGGTGGCCACGGTGGCGCCCATCGTCGGCCTGCTGGGCACCGTCGTGGGCATGATCGAGGCCTTCCACGTGATCGCGTTCACCGGCGGCATGGGCGACGCGTCGTTGCTGGCCGGCGGCATCTCCAAGGCGCTGGTCAACACCGCGGCGGGCCTCAGCGTGGCGCTGCCCGCGCTCGCGCTGCACCACTTCTTCCGCCACCGCCTGACGGTGGGCGGCCTGGCGCTCGAGGAGCAGCTCGAACGCGTGATGGACGCGTGCCTGCGCGAGGGAGGCCGGTGATGCGCATCGACGTCGGCGAGGAGGAGCCGCCCGAGATCAGCCTCATCGCGCTGATCGACTGCATCTTCTTCCTGCTCATGTTCTTCATGGTGGCCACCACGTTCCAGAAGCAGGCGGAAGGCAAGGTGCAGAAGCAGCTGCCCATCACGCTGCCGCGATCGGCCGTGGCGCTGGACAAGGCCGACGCCGACGCGAGCCCGCTGATCATCGGCGTGGACGTCAAGGGCGGCCTGTACTGGGGCCGCGAGCCGGTGACGACGGTGGAACTGCGCGACCGCCTTCACGCCGAGGCGCAGAAGGATCCGAACCGCGCGGTGCGCATCGACGGCGACACCCAGGTGCCCTACCAGGAGGTGGTGCACCTGCTGGACCTGTGCCAGTTCGAGGGGCTGACGCACATCTCGATGCGGACGCGGGCGGGGCGCTGAACGGCTGACATCTCCGCAGTCAAGCGGTAACGCCACCCTCGCCGACACCCGCGCGCAGTTCGTCCAGTCTGCGATGCAGGTCATCCGACGGATCCACCGGCACGCTCTGCCGCGCGCGCAGGTAGTGATCGCTGAACACGTCCAGCCAGGCCTCCAGCACCAGGGCGGCGTGCTGCTCGCCGGCCAGTGCCAGGCACAGCGCCGCCACCTCGGAGGTGCAGAAGTGATGCTCGTGCCAGGAGCGCCGCAGCTGGTAGCGCGAGAGCTGTTCGGGATGCAGGCTCAGCACCGGAAAGCGGTCGAGGATCGGGCTCTTGCGGAACATCTTGCGGGCCTCGGACCAGGTGCCGTCCATGAGGATGAACAAGGGCCGGCGCGGGGGCTCGGACGCCTGCGCGGGCAGCTCGGCCACGACGCGCCCGGGCGCCGCGAACTCGCCCGGGAACACGACCACGGCTTGCCACTGCGGATCGGCCAGCAGGGCCTGCAGCGCGGGATCGACGGCCAGCCGCGACCACGCGAACGCGAAGGTGTCCGGCACGACGTCGGCCACCAGCCAGCCCGTGTTGCTGGGCTTCAAGGGCTCGAACGGGGCCATCAGCAGGCAGACGCCGGCCCGCGTGGGCACGCGCGGGCGCAGCGCGCACGCGCAATGGCTGGGGATCAGCCGGCAGGCGGGGCAGCGTTCCTTGCGGTCGGCGCCGCGGTCGAGGCGGGGTCGGGCCTCGTCGTTCGCGAGGCAGGCGTCACGCAGGCGGGCGACGGCGTGGGGTGGCGGGATGCTCCTGACGTCGACGATCACGTCGCCGGCTTCTGCGCCGCGGCCAGCAGCTCGCCCATCTTCTGGTGGATGACGTTGATGCCCTTGAGCGGGCGCAGCATCACCTTGAAGGCCGTGATCCGGCCCGCGTCGTTCCACGTGATGATATCGACGCCGTTGACGAGGATGCCGTCGATCTCGGTCTCGAACTCCAGCATCGCGTCGTGCGCCCCGACGATCTCGCGCACGTAGCGGAACGTCGGGTTGAAGAACACGCGGAACGCGGCGGACAGGTACATCACCGCCAGCTTGCGGCCGTGCTGCGGGGCGTGCACCACCGGCGAGTGGAAGACGGCGTCTTCCGCGACCAGCTCGCGCAGGCCCGAGGCGTCGTTGGTGCGCACCAGGCGGTGCCAGGTCTCGAGGGCGGCGGACGTCATTTCGGGGTTCCTCAGGGCTGGGTGACCTTGCTGCGGGCCGCGGGCTTGGCGGCGGTGCCGCCGGCCGCCTTGTGGGCGACGACCGTCCGGGCCTTGTGGGGCGCCTTCGACACGGCGACGTGCGCGCCGCTGCGGGCGTTCGCAGTCTGAGCGACCTTGATCTTGCCGGCCGGGGTCTTGGCCACCTTGGCGGCGGTCGGGCGCGCCGGCGCGCGCGCGAGCGAGGTGGAACGCGGCAGGAACAGCACGGCGGTGGATCCGGCGGCGAACTTGCCCGAGGCCGCGACGTGGTTCCACGCCGCCACCTGCGACGGCGCCACGTGCCAGCGCCTGGCGACGGACGCCACCGTCTCGCCGCCCCGGCCGACGCGCATGTTCACGCGGCGCGTGGGCGGCAGGTCGGGCGCCAGGCTCAGCGCGGCGGAGTCGGCCACCTTCACCGAGACGTCGGCGACGTGCTGGGCCGAGCGCGGCACCAGCAGCGTCGAGCCCGACTTCACCAGCATGCGCGCCGGGATGTGGTTGACGGCGCGCAGCTCGGCCTCGTTCATGCCCACCAGCCTGGCCGCGTCGGCCGGGCGCATCGTCTTGCCCACCACGTACACCGTCCACGAGGCCAGCGCGCCGTCGTGCGACTTCAGCGCGCGCACGAAGTCGTCGGCGTTGTCGTAGGGCAGCAGCACCTGCGGCGTGCCGGCCGCGAGGATCACGGGCTTGTCCAGCTGCGGGTTGAGCATGCGGAACTCGTCGATGGGCACGTTGGCCAGCTTCGCGGCGGTGTCGACGTCGATGTCGCGCTCGATGGGCACGCTCAGGAAATACGGGTGGTTGCCCACCGGCGGCAGCGTCAGCGAATAGGCCTCCGGATGCAGCACGATGTTCTTGACCGCCTGCAGCTTGGGCACGTACTCGCTGGTCTCCTTGGGCAGGCGCAGGTTGACGTAGTCGGTGGGCAGGCCGGCCTTCTGGTTGCGGGCGATGGCGCGCTGCACGTTGCCCTGGCCGCAGTTGTAGGCGGCCAGCGCGAGTTGCCAGTCGCCGAACATGTCGTGCAGGCGCTGCAGGTAGTCGAGCGCGGCGCGCGTGGAGGCCAGCACGTCGCGGCGGTCGTCGCGGAAGATGTTCTGCTTGAGGTCGAAGTCCTTGCCCGTGGCCGACACGAACTGCCACATGCCGGAGGCCTTGGCCACCGACATCGCCTGCGGGTTGAACGCGCTCTCGGTGAAGGGCAGCAGCGCCAGCTCGGTGGGCATGTGGCGGCGTTCCACTTCCTCGGTGATGTGGAACAGGTAGCGCGAGCCGCGCGCGGTCATGCGCGCCACGTAGTCGGGGCGCGACGAGTACCACTGCTCCCAGACCTTGACCTCGGGGGTGTCCATGTCGGGGATGGCGAAGCCGTCGCGCACGCGGTGCCACAGGTCGGCGCGCGCGGCGCTGTCGTCGAGGTTGACCCTGGCCTCGGGCTGCAGCGGATCGTAGGGCGGCAGCACGGCCGGCGCGGGGCCCGTCTTGCCGGCGTCCACGTCCTCGTCCTCGTCGGCGTCCATCGCCTCGGCGCCCGAGGCGGCGGTGGACGGCGCGCTGGCGGCGCTCGCCGCGGCCGCGGCCTCCGAGGCCACCGGCGCGGGCGCGGAGGCGGCGTCGGCCGGCGCGACCGCGATGGTGGTGACGGGCGCCGCGCCGGCGGCGGGCGCCTGGGCGAGGTCGACGGAGGAGCATGCGGCCAGCGCCAGCGAGCAGAGCAGTGCGAGCGCGGAGACGAGGGACTGGCGCTGCTTCGGGGGATGCATGTTCAAAACGTGTTCTTCCATTCGCGCAAGGCGGCGAGGACGTCGGTGGGATCGGCGGATGCCGCGCCGTGGTCGCGCGCGGACGCGACCACGGCGGGTTCGCGCACGCGCAGGAACGGGTTGATGGCGCGCTCGGTGGCGATCGTCGACGGCAGCGTCCACGCGCCTTCGGCACGCAACGCCTTGCAGCGGGCTTCGTATTCGGCCAGGGCCGTGTTGCGGGGCTCGACCGTGCGCGCGAAGCGCAGGTTCGAGAGCGTGTATTCATGCGCGCAGCAGACGCGCGACTCGCCCGGCAACGCGGCGAGCTGATCGAGAGAGTGGCGCATCTGCGCCGGAGTTCCCTCGAACAGTCGCCCGCAGCCGCCGGAGAACAGCGTGTCGCCGCAGAACAGCCACGGCGCGCTGCCCGGTTCGGTGACGACGTAGGCCACGTGGCCGGCGGTATGGCCGGGCACGTCCAGCACCTGCACGTGGGTGCCCAGCAGTTCGAAGGACATGCCCTGCGACATCTTCTCCACGGGCACCGGCATCGCCTCGTGCGCGGGGCCGATCACGGGCCCGCGCAGCAGCGGCGCGAGCGCCTTCAGGCCGCCGACGTGATCCGGGTGATGATGGGTCACTAGAATGGCCGCGAGCCGCAGGCCGAGGTCGCGCAACGCGTCGCTGACAGGCGTGGCCGCTCCGGGATCCACCACGATGGCGTTCGTGCCGTCGTGAAGCATCCAGATGAGGTTGTCGGCGAAGGCGGGTAGGGCGATCAGATCCATGGAGCGAAGCGCTGCGATTATAGAGTTCGGCGGGTGGCTGAAGACGCCTCCGGGCCAGGTGCTGCTCGCCTGGGAACAGGAGCGCATCGACACTGCCGTGTTCGACATCTTCGGCTACCACGCGCTGCAGATGGGGCTGCCCGAGCTCGACGGCCTGCGTGCAAACCGCATGCCCCATCGCTGGCTGGCCAGCAGCAGCCTGGTGCCGCCCGAGCCGCAGGAGATCGCGCCGCCGCGCGACCTCGAGATCTCCACCCAGCCGCTGAAGGTGCCCGTGGGCCTGCACTGCGACGCCGAGGCGCTGCCGTTCGCCAGCAACAGCCTCGACCTCATCGTGATGCCGCACACGCTGGAGATGGCCACCGATCCGCACCAGGCCCTGGCCGAGGCCACGCGCTGCCTGGTGCCCGACGGCCGGCTCGTGATCGTCGGCTTCAACCCGATGAGCCTGTGGGCGCTGCGCCAGCGCCTGGGCCGCACCGGCCACAGCCTGCGCATGGGCGACGAGGACCTGTTCCTGCCCAGCGCCGGCGAGTTCATCGGCTACTGGCGCCTGCGCGACTGGCTGCGCCTGCTCAGCTTCGACATCGAGGTGGGCAAGTTCGGCTGCTACCGGCCGCCGTGGAGCACGCAGAAGTGGCTGGCTCGCTACGGCTGGATGGAGCGCGTGGGCGAGCGCTGGTGGCCCGTGCTGGGCGCCGTGTATTTCCTGGTGGCGGTGCGGCGCGTGCGCGGCATGCACCTGATCGGCAAGGTGCGCAAGGAGCGCGTGAAGGCGTCGGCGGCGCCGGCGGTGGTGACGATCAACCGGCGGCGCTGAGTAACCGTCCCCGCGGCAGGTACCATGCCGCCCATGACAGAAGTTTCGACGACCGAAGTGACGATCTACACGGACGGCGCCTGCAAGGGCAACCCCGGTCCGGGCGGCTGGGGCTGCTGGCTCTCGGCCGGCGGCAAGGAGCGCGAGCTGTTCGGCGGCGCGCTGCAGACGACCAACAACCGCATGGAGCTCACGGCGGTCATCAAGGGCCTGTCGGTGCTCACGCGGCGCTGCACGGTGGCCATCTACACCGACAGCGAGTACGTGCGCAACGGCATCATGACCTGGATCCACGGCTGGAAGCGCCGCGGCTGGAAGACGGCCGACGGCAAACCGGTGAAGAACGTGGAGCTGTGGCAGCAGCTGGAGACGCTGGCCAACGCGCACGACGTGCAATGGCACTGGGTCAAGGGCCACGCCGGCGATCCGGGCAACGAGCGGGCCGACATGCTGGCCAACAAGGGCGTCGTCGCCGCGCTCGGCGGCAACGGCGGCAACTAGACCAGATCGTCGGGCGTGTTGAGGTTGGCGAACGCCGCCTCGTCGTCCGGCCGGTCGAAGCGCACCGGCGCCGCATGGCGCGCGATCCAGCCCTCGACCTTGCGGCCGCCGCCGGCCAGGTAGCTCGCCAGGTCGTCGGCCAGCGCGGCCGACAGCAGGCAGCACACGGGTTCGAGGCGCTCGTCCGCGCGCTGCACCACCGCGCCGGCCTTTTCATCGACGCCGGCGGCGAGTCGCTCCACGAGGTCGATGGGCAGCCGCGGCGAGTCGCAGGGCGCCACGGCCAGCCACGGCGTGGCGGTCGCGCGCAGGCCCGCCAGGATGCCCGCCAGCGGGCCGGGGAAGTCGTCGGATGCGTCGGCCAGCACGCGCACGCCGCGCGCGGCGTAGTCGGCGATGTTGCGGTTGGCGCTGATCATCACCTCGCGCACCTGCGGCGCCAGGCGCGCCAGCGCGTGGTCGACGAGGGGCGTGCCGCGCCAGGGCTGCAGGCCCTTGTCGACACCGCCAAGCCGCAGGCCGCGGCCGCCGGCCAGGACCAGCCCGGTGATCGTCTCGCGCGACGGCGTCGGGGCCATCAGCCGCCGATGTAGTGCATCTCCACGCGGCGCTCGTCCGCCGGCGTTGCGGCCGTGTCGAACGCGGGCGTGGCGGCGCTGCGCAGCTGCGAATAGCGGTCGTCGCGGCCGGTCCAGAGATGGTCGATGGCCGCGCCGATGGCGTCGTCGTCCGCGCCGCCGCGCAGCAGCGCGCGCAGGTCGTGGCCGTGGGTGGCGAACAGGCACAGGTACAGCTGGCCGTCGGTGGACAGTCGGGCGCGGTTGCAACTGCCGCAGAAGGCCTGCGTCACGCTGGAAACCACGCCGACCTCCTGGCCGGTGGCGTCGAAGCGCCAGCGCTGCGCCGTCTCGCCCTCGGCCAGGGCCGGCAGCGCGGTGAGCGGACCGATCTCGCGCAGGCGCGCGAGCACCTCGCGCGAGGGCAGCACGTCGTCCAGGCGCCAGCCGTTGGTGCTGCCGACGTCCATGTACTCGATGAAGCGCAGCACCACCGCCTGGCCGAAGCGGGCGTGCAGGGCGCGGGCGAGCGGCACGACCTGGTCGTCGTTCGTGCCCTTCTTGACGACCATGTTCACCTTCACCGGCGCGAAGCCCGCGGCCACCGCGGCGTCGATGCCGCCGAGCACGTCCTCCACCGCGAAGCCGACGTCGTTCATGCGGCGGAACACGGCGTCGTCGATCGCGTCCAGGCTCACGGTGACGCGCTTCAGGCCCGCGGCACGCAGCGCCGCGGCCTTGCGGGCCAGCAGCGAGCCGTTGGTGGTGAGCGTGAGGTCCAGCGGCTCGCCCGCGGGCGTGCGCAGCGCGGCCAGCATCTCCACCAGGTGCTCGAGGTTCTTGCGCAGCAGCGGCTCGCCGCCGGTCAGCCGGAGCTTGCGCACGCCGGCGGCGGCGAACACGCGCGCGAGGCGGGTGATCTCCTCGAAGCTCAGCAGCGCGGCCTGGGGCAGGAACACGTACTGGTGGTCGAAGACCTCCTTGGGCATGCAGTAGCTGCAGCGGAAGTTGCATCGGTCGGTGACCGAGATGCGCAGGTCGCGCAGCGGACGGGCCAGCGCATCGAGGCGATCCTGGCCGGGCAGCAGGCCGCTGGCGGGCGCGCGCGCGCCCGTGGGCGCGAGGCCGCGCCGCAGGTCGTTGATTGCGAAGATCTTGCCCATGGCTCGATTGTGCCCGCCTGCGCCTCGTGCGATGCGGGGCGGGCTATATCCGGAAGCGACGCAGCCCGCGCGACGGCGGGCTGCGGGGGGAAATGGAAGCCGGCTTCAGCGCTCGGCCATCTGGCGCGCGAAGGGCGTGTGGCTGGGGCCCAGCGCGGTGGGCGCGCCCGACGGCAGCGTGCTGCCCAGGCGCAGGCCCGACGGATTCAGCGACGCGGCCGGGGACAGCGCCGTGGCCGGCACGGGCGCGACGACCGAGGCGTCGGCGGCCGGGCCCTGGCCCGACAGGCGCGCCGTGAGCGAGGCCAGCATCGACGTGCCGGCGGCCGTGGGGGCGCCGTTGGCGTCGGCCAGCTCGGGCACGCGGCGCGCGCCGGTGAAATGGCGCGCCCAGTAGGAGATGTTGATGTCCTCGATGCGCACGGTTTCGCCGGTGCGCGGCGAGTGGATGAACTTGCCGTCGCCCAGGTAGATGCCCACGTGCGAGAAGGTGCGGCGCATCGTGTCGAAGAAGACCAGGTCGCCGGGCTTGAGGTCCTTGCGCTCGACCTTGGCGAGCTCGGGCGCGTTGGCCTGCTCGTCGGCGCGGTGCGGCAGGACGCGGCCCAGGCTCATCTCGAACACGTGGCGGGTGAAGCCCGAGCAGTCGAAGCCGGTCTCGGCGGTGTTGCCGCCCAGCTTGTAGCGCACGCCCAGGAAGTTCATGGCCGAATCGACCAGGCTCGACGTGCCGTCGCGCACCTGGGTGATGAGCTGCGAGCTCCGGGTGGTGACGGTATCCAGCAGGCCCTGGTCGTCGACCGGGCGCATGGCGGGTTGGCGAATGGATTGGGGTGCGGCCAGCGCGCTGCCGACGGGCGCGCCCAGCGCAGCCGACATCAGCAGGAGCCCAACGAATCGGGCGAGGTGGCGGGGCGGCTGCGACGCCGCGGCCCCTCGACGGTTCTTGATTATTCGCACGGGGCGAGCATAACGGATGCCAGCTTTGATGGTCAACGTGGGAGCCAGGAAAACCCGAGCAAATACAAAGACTTGCAAGCGGTTACGAGGCCTCCGGCGGGCCCGGACGCCGTGTTTCCGGCCGGTAAATCTGCAACTGGTCACAACGTGCCCGGAAATTCGCACTACGCGCAGTGACAATCGCGCGGCCGTCCGGCCAGATGCCAAAAGCGTCCTGTCGAGCAGCCTTTCCCGATTCCGGAGACCCGATGAAGAGATCGAACGAGATGCGCGCCGCGCTCGCGCTGGCGGCCGTCCTGGCCCTGGCGGCGACGCCGGCCGGCGCGGCGCCCCGCCAGCGCGCCCCGGCCCACCCGAAGCCCATCCCCGTCAAGCCGGTGGTCGAGAACCCGGTCGCGGACCTGCCGTTTCCCAAGTTCGATCGCGGCCCGCAGGTGGCCTCGGCCTGCACGGCGGGCCTCGAGGGCGCGATGCTGCGCGTCAAGGAGCTCGAGAAGCGCAAGGCCGGTCCCGACTGGCTCAAGGGCTGGGAGGCGCTCTACGACTGGGAGGAAGACCAGAGCGGCCCGCTGGTCTTCCTGGAGAATGTGCATCCCAACGCCGAGGTGCGCGCCGAGGCCGAGAAGTGCGACCAGCGCTGGAGCGATTTCCAGTCGGCCCTGGGCCTGAACGCGCTCGTCTGGAACGGCGCCAGGCAGTCGGTGGCGGCGCTCAAGGATCCGGTCGACAAGCGCGCCGCGCAGCTCGCGCTGGAGGCGTTCGAGGACTCGGGCGTGGCCCTGCCCAGGGACAAGCAGGCCCGCGCCAAGGCCATCGCCGACAAGCTGGCGGGGCTGAGCCAGCAGTTCAACCGCAACATCCGCGACGCCCGCACCCGCGTCCCGTTCACCGAGGCCGAGCTGAAGGGCGTGCCCGAGTCGGTGTGGAAGGACCAGCCGCGCGACGCCGACGGCAAGGTCACGCTGCCCATCGACGGCCCGGCCTACGCCACCGTGATGCAGAAGGCCGAGGACGCCGGCGCGCGCGAACGCCTGTGGCGCGCGAAGACCAACGAGGGCGGCCCCGACAACCTGAAGCTGCTCGCGCAGATCGAGCAACTGCGCCTGGAGCAGGCGAAGTTGTTCGGCCTCGCGAGCTACGACGAGTTCGTGCTGCGCCGGCGCATGGTGGAGACGCCGGCGCGCGCCGCGAAGTTCCTGGACGACGTGCACGCGGCCGTGGTCGACGACGACAGGCACGACACGGCCGAGCTGCGCGACGCGAAGGCGCGCCACCTGGGCCAGCCGCTGGAGGTGACCAGGCTGCAGCGCTGGGACACGATGTTCTACTCGGAGCGCCTGCTGCGCGACCGCTACGCCGTCGACGACGAGGCCTTCCGCCAATACTTCCCGCCGCAGGAGAGCCTGCGCTTCGTGATGCGCGTGGCCGAGAAGATGTTCGGCGTGCGCTACGACAAGGTGGAAGGCACCTGGTGGGCGCCCGAGGTGCAGGCCTGGGCCGTCACCGACGTGGCCAGCAACAGGAAGATCGCCACGCTGTACGTCGACCCGTACCCGCGCGACGGCAAGTACAACCACGCCGCCGTCTGGAACTTCCGCAACGGCGCCGGCAGCGTGCCGCGCCAGGCGCAGTCCGCGCTGGTGGTGAACTTCGACCGCCGCGGCCTGTCGCTGCGCGAGCTCGAGACGCTGATGCACGAGTTCGGCCACACGTTGCGCAACAACCTGTCGGCCACCCGTTACGCCAGCGACGCCGGCGAGAACGTGGCGCAGGACTTCGCCGAGGCGCCGTCGCAGATGCTGGAAGACTGGGTCTACGACAAGAAGGTGCTCAAGGTGTTCCAGGAGGTGTGCCCCGCCTGCAAGCCCGTGCCCGACGACCTGGTGGACAAGGCCCGCGCCGCGCGCGATTTCGGCAAGGGCATGCTGGTGGCGCGCCAGCAGCTGTACGCGATCTACGACCTCGCGCTGCACGGCCCGGCGGCGCCCGACCCGATGGACACCTGGGAGAAGATGGAGGCCGCCACGCCGCTGGGCTACGTGGCGGGCACCACGTTCCCGTCCGGCTTCGCGCACGTGGCCGGTGGATACGGTGCCGGGTACTACGGCTACCTCTGGAGCCAGGCGGTGGCCACCGACATGCGCAGCGCCTTCGGTGCCGACAAGCTCGACCCCAAGGTGGGGGCACGGTATCGCGCCACGGTGCTGGGCGAGGGGGCGCAGAAGCCGCCGCAGCAGGTCGTGAAGGACTTCCTGGGGCGTGATGGGAGTCCGCAGGCTTTCTTCGAGTATTTGAAGAAGTAGGTGGGCGGTTAGCTGTCGTGTTTGGGAGGCGTTCCTGTTGAAGGCACGACTCACCGGGGGAGCTTGTTTTGTTCGTGTCCCCCGGCCTGCGGCCTCCTCCTTTACCTCACAAAACAAGCTCCCCCGCCTCGCCGGGCCGAGCATGGCAAGCCGGCAGACAACATTCGCAGGGGAGTGGGCACAGGTTTCTTGATGCTGATGTTGCGCGTCGATGGCCCATCGAGGGCCATCGACGGCCCCGGCGTCACTGTTTCGCTGCGGAGCACCGTGACTCGCGCGTGTAGCGGACGCATCGGCTGGGGGGGGCTACTCGGGCAGAGCTGCCGCGACGGGCTGCTATCGCCGCAGGAGCAGATGTCACCAAGTGCTTTTCGTCACCAGATGACCGACAAGTCTCGCCGCTCCGAATCAGACCACCACCACGACTTTGCCGTTGGCCTGACCCGATTCCACCAGGCAGTGCGCGTCGCGAATCTGATCGAATCGAAAGACGCGCGCCGGCCTGGCTTTGTAGAAGCCACGCGCTGCGCGGTCGACGATGTCCTGGAAAGGGATTTCCGACAATGGGAACTCCCGGCTTCCGGTCACCAGGGCGCTGGCGAAGACGCTCAAATGGCGCCCGCTGGGCATCTGGAAGACGGGCTCGAATTGCTGCAGCGGTCCACCACTGCCCAGAAATCCGGCCAGGCAGACGTGCCCGCCGCGGCGCAACATGGCCATCGAATCGAGCACCGTCGTGCTGCCGACCAGGTCCAACACGGCGCAGATTCCATCCGGGTGGCGCTCACGCACCCTGGCCCGCAAATCCGGCCCTTCGATCATCACCGTCTTCGCACCCACCGCCTCGAGGCTGCCCGTCCGCTCGACGTTTCGCGTCGTTGCGATGACGTGAGCACCGATCTGCGCAGCGATGTTGACGGCCGCTTGCCCCAGCGCCGAGGTGGCTCCTCGTACCAGCAGCGTCTGCTCGTGTGTCAGGCCCAGGATGCCGACCAACGCGGTCCATGCAGTGGCATAGGACTCGGGTAGCGCTGCCAGATCCTCCCAGGCCAGATCGGTATCGACCGCGGCCACGTTGGCACTAGGCACGGCAACATATTCGGCATAGCTGCCGTTCAAGCTCCGGCCCATGCCGCCGACGATCGCGAGTACCTTCTGTCCGCGGGCAAGACGTCCCGAGGCGTCCGCCGCGACCACGCCAGCGCACTCGATGCCACTGATCTCGGCCACGTCGCCCCAAGAACCTTGGCGGAAATGAATCTCGGCCCGGTTGACGCCAAACGCCTTCACCCGGATCAGCACCTGGCCTTCGTCCGCGAGAGGGATCGGGCGCTCTTCGATGGCGAGCACCTCCGGTCCGCCGTACCGCTTGATCACGATCGCTTGCATGTCGTTCGCTCCATCGGATGTGTGTCGATGACAGCAATTTACGGCTCAAGACGATTGATTGATACTTTCAAGTTCTTATGGACTTAATCGAGACTTTCAATAATGAACAGCCTGACGCTTCACCAGCTCCGCTGCTTCGACGCTGTCGTGAGCGAAGGCGGATTTCAAGCGGCAGCCGACAAGCTCTGCCGCTCGCAGCCGACGGTTTTTGCCGCCGTCAAGAGCCTGGAGACGCAGCTAGGCCTGAACCTGCTCGATCGCGGCGGCTACCGCATCGGCATCACCGCGGCCGGACGCAGCTTGCACCAGCGCGTGCGCGGCCTCCTCGAGGAATACGAGCGGCTCGAGACCCATGCGACCCAACTGGCGATGGGCGAGGAGGCCGAACTGAGCGTGGTGATCGGCGACCTCTGCCCGCTTGCGCCCACGTTGGGGCTGCTACGGCGCTTCTTCGATACCTGTCCTGCTACCCGGTTGCATCTTCATTTCGAAGCTATTTCGGGTCCGTGGGAGCGATTGCGCGAAGGCGAGGCCGATCTGATTTTTCATCACATCGACCCGAGCGACCCCCACCTCGAATCGATCGCCGTCGGCGTGGTGCGCCTGATTCCCGTGGTTGCACCGGACTTCCTGCAGTTTCAGGTCACCGACGTCGTCACGGTCGACAAGATGCGCGACTACGTGCAATGCGTCATCCGCGACTCGGCTCGCCATTCCGAGCCACGCGACTTCTACCTGGTGGCGGGCGCGCGCAGCTGGACGGTCAGCGACCAGTTGATGAAGCGCGAGGTCATCCTGCAAGGCATGGGCTGGGGCCACATGCCCGACTTCCTGGTCGAGGACGACCTGAAGGCAGGGCGCCTGCTCGACATCACCGGCACGCATTTTCCGGGCGGTCACGTCGAACTGGTAGCGGCACGCCGGCGCGGCATTGCGCATGGGCCGGTGGCAGAAAGGTTGTGGCGCTACGTCGCTGCCCAATTGCCGGCGGTGTCGCGGCCTGAAAAGCAAGAGGCCGCCGTACTGACAGGGTCGATCTGACCTGCGACAGGTTGCTCTGAGTCGACAACCGGACGTCCACCGCCGATGGACCCGAGTTCCGCTTCCTTTGCATAGCGGCCAAGATTCCGTGCGGCCCGAGTCCAACGACAGCAGACACTGGGAGCCCGCCGCTCGCCGCGATGCAAAGCGCCTCGCTTTATGCTTGCCTCGGCGCCAAACATGGGGGAGCTCAATCACATTCGTTGACCCGACAAGTTCACGAATGCAAACTTTCGCCACTCGCACTGTCCCGGGTGATTTGCATGCGAACAATTCCTGTACGCCGAATGGCGCGCGAAAAGATCGAAGACTATTACAGGTACGGAAAGCAGATCGATGCCGACAAACGCGCGCCGACTGCCTGCCTCACAAGGCGCGCCGAGGAGTGGTCAAACTTCGGGCCAAGAACAGAGGTCGTTGTCTGCTCCAGAATGCCTGGCGGGAGCGACACTCTCGAATTCACGAATACCGGGTACGTCCTGATCGATGGAGAGCCCAAGGCCCGCACGACCGTAACGCGAGAGGAACTGGCGAAGAACGGGATTGAAGTGCCGTATCCGGTGATTGATCACACCAAGAAATAGGTCCCGGGTCTGGCAACACGCAATGTCGTCGGTTGCCCCAAACCGTGAGCACCGCCTTCAGCGCCGGGAGCGGTGGTCCGTGCCGTCGCCAGCGACGCTTGGCACTGGTTTCCGGGTCTTCAGTGGCGCCGGTCGTCGGCGCAAGCTCGCATGGCGCGCGCTCTCGGGGACGTACTTCTTCAGTAGCCCAAGGAGGTCTTCGGCGTGTCCGGGCTTCGCTCTAAATTGAGTAATTACTTTGCAGGCCATATCTGTCTCCTTCATTGTGGTGCGTGAACGATCTTGCCGTCCCACACACCGCCTGCTGGAACCGACGCGTGCTGATGAACCAGTTGCCACTTGCCGGCTCGCTTTTCGAAGCAATCGGTCTCGCGCACGAGGAGGCTCTTCTCATCGCCGGTTTTGAACACAATATCTATGCGCTGAATCGTGCACACGACGCCCACGTCGCCGTTCAGAAATACCTCTGTTTCGAGAATGTCCACGTGGCACGAGCGAAAACTGCCGAACACCTTGTCAAACATCTCAACGGCGGGTTCCAGCCCTCGCGACGCAAACGGCGGGGTATCGAACCACAGGGCATCGTCGGCCCAGTGCTTGGTACTCTGCGCCCCTGTCATCGATTCACTCATCTCCTTGACGATAGAGACGATCGCTGCCCTGTCCTTTTCGGCGTTGGTCGTTGAGGTCATGGTTCTCTCCGTTTATTTTGGGGCGCATTCCCGCAGGAAGATCTTCAAGCCTCCTGTAACGGGAGAGTCAAGGCTGTCCGGACTGCCGAGATAGCGGCAGCACGCCATCGGAGGGGCCGAACATCGCTCGTCAGGTTTAACGAGCCGTCATTCGGCGGTGCGGAAGATCGGCCAGCCGATCTGCGTTCGCCACCGTGACGAATCGGCCGTGGCATGACCGTCAACAAGATAGATTTCGCGGATCGGCCCTTCGATGCCGAGGGCGTGATCGGCCACGTAGGTGGCTAGCGCGCCGTAGGCACGGTCAATGCCGGCGTGCGGTCCGGCGTGTGTAGTGATCGCCAACTCGATGGCCGGCACGACCAACTGCGCGATCCGTCCGGTTGAGCGAAAGTCGCCATTGCAGGGAATAAAGACCGTTGCGTCGCCGTTTTCCTCGGTGAAGATGTCGTTTGAATAGATTCCGCCGGCCGGACCCGAAGCCCGAACGCCTTGGCGGTCGAGCGAGGTGTGGAGCTCAGCGAGAGCGCCTTGATACCAAACCTCGGCATCCCGGATGTAGATCGTTTCGGTGATCGCCGCCGCAGAAGCCGCCGGCACGCTGACGTGGGTCAGGTCAGTCAGCGGTGGCGCAGCCTGCGCTTGGAGGAGATCGCGCAGCGAAGCCGTGGCCCGTTGCGTCCGTTCGACCAACTCCTCAAGCCGGCTCAAATGCGTCGCGATGACCCGGCTGCGGATGGCAACGTCCGGGGCGGCGAGAATGGATTGAATATCCTCGATCGGCATGTCGAGATTGCGAAAGCGCCGGATGATTTGCGCGACGGCAATCTGGTCGGTCCGATAGCGCCGATACCCCGTCGCGGGATCGATGGTGGCGGGCTCAAGCACTCCCACGCTGTGGTAATAGCGGAGCGCCTTGACGCTGAGGTGCGTCGCGCGAGCGAAGTCGCCGATCGTCAAGGTGCCACTCATCACGCCAGAATATAGCTGCCTACGACCAAGCTCGCTCATGAGTAGGTGATGGTCTGAGCGTCCAGCACGACAGTCAAATCGCGGTACGCCGAATGTCCGCTTCCAGCGGTTGCAGACTTCGTCATCGGAACGGCGCGCGTCCGCTTTCTTGCCGGAAGCCGTCGCTACGAATCAGTACTGCGGCAAATTGACATCGCGCGCCATGCCCGTGACGACAGCGACCGCTGCAAGCGACACCGGCAGACGGGCTACCGAATCTCGATCTCGTACTGAAATCCGTCCGCAGCGCCTGTCGTGCTTCGGCACTCGACCGGCTTGCCCGCGAAGTTGAACGCCACGCGGTTCACACGGATAACGGGATGCGCCGGCGAGATGCCCAGCGTCGTCGCGATGGACTTGTCGGCCGTCTCGACGCGCAGCGTTTCGCGCGCCGTCGCGACGACCTGCTTGCACAAGCGCTCGTACAACGGGTAGAGCAGGTCGCCGAAATCGTCGAGCGGCAGCGTCATCAAGGCCTCGAAGCCGTCGCGCGGAAGCCAGATCTCCTCCGCAAGAACCACTTGGCCATCCGCCAGGCGCAGCCGAGACAGGTGGATCACCTTGCTGCGCGGGCCCAGTTGCAAGGCCTGGCGAACGCCGTCATCCGGCACGGCGAGCGAACGCTGCAGGATCCGCGCGGTCGGGCGCACGGGCTCGCCACTGGCCGACTTGAAGCGGAAGAAGCGAAACAGCGACGAGTCGAACCGCGGCCGCCTGACGAAGGTGCCTTTGCCCTGGCTGCGGGTCAGCACGCCTTCGGCCACGAGCAGGTCGATGGCCTTGCGCAGCGTGCCGGTCGAGACCTTGTAGGCCGTCGACAACTCGGCCTCGGTGTGGATCGCCTCGCCAGGCGCCCATTCACCGGCGGCGATGCGCTGCACCAGGTGATCGCGCAACTGCTGGTAGCGCGGCAGGCGATCGTCCGGACGGTCGGCGGGAGGCATTCGTTCACTCATTTAGATATCCAGATGAAGAAAGACTCTAGCAGTCCGCTCGCACCAGGGTGGTGAATCGAAGCAAGGGTTTGCACTGACACCGTGATCCGGCAAGAAGTCTAGAGTAGACATTTAGTCATATAGATGACTGTATGTATTAAATCGGAGACAAGCAATGTTCACGTGGTACCGGCGCTCGACGCCGCTCGAGCAGCGCACTTTCTGGGGCTGCTTCGCGGGCTGGGCGCTCGACGCGCTCGATGTGCAGATGTTCACACTGGCGATCCCCGCCATCATCGCGGCCTACGGCATCGACAAGACCTCGGCAGGCGCGATCAGCAGCGTCACGCTGATCTCGTCGGCCCTGGGAGGATGGATCGCCGGCGCGGCGTCCGACCGACTCGGGCGCGTGCGCACCCTGCAGCTGACCATCCTCTGGTTCGCCGGATTCACGTTCCTGTGCGCCTTCGCGCAGACGTTCCCACAGCTTCTGGTGCTCAAGGCGCTGCAGGGCTTCGGCTTCGGCGGCGAGTGGGCCGCGGGCGCAGTCCTGATGGCCGAGACTATCCGTTCCGAGAACCGCGGCAAGGCGATGGGTGCCGTGCAGAGCGCGTGGGCCATCGGCTGGGGTGGTTCGGTGATCCTGTATACGGTCATGTACTCGTGGCTGCCGGCGGACACTGCGTGGCGCGCCATGTTCGGCGTCGGCCTGTTGCCGGCGCTGCTGGTGCTCTGGATCCGCCGCGGCATGAAGGAGCCGGCCCAATCGAGGCCGGCGCACGCCGTCGCGGCGACGTCAGGCTGGTCGCAAGTGCTGCAGGTGTTCCGGCCCGACGTCCTCAAGATCACGCTGCTTGGCGCGTTGCTGGGCACCGGCGCTCACGGCGGCTACTACGCGATCATGACCTGGCTGCCCACCTTTCTTTCGAAGGAACGCCATCTGTCGGTGCTCAACACGGGCGGCTATCTCGCGGTCGTCATCGTCGCGTTCTGGTGCGGCTGCATGGCCAGTGCCTACCTGCTCGACCGCATCGGGCGCCGGCGCAACATCGCGCTGTTCGCGTTCTGCTGCATCGTGACCGCGCTGGCCTACGTGATGCTGCCGCTCAACGACACCGAGATGCTCGTGCTCGGCTTCCCGCTGGGCTTCTTCGCCGCCGGCATCCCGGCCAGCCTCGGCGCGCTCTTCAACGAGCTCTACCCGGCGGACATCCGCGGCACCGGCGTCGGGTTTTGCTACAACTTCGGGCGCATCGCCTCGGCGCTGTTTCCGGCGTTGGTCGGCTACATGAGCAAGTCCATGCCCCTGGGCGACGCGATCGGCATCGACGCGGCTGTCGCCTACGGCGTCGCGATGCTGACGGTGATGCTGCTGCCCGAAACCAGCGGCAAGGCACTGCTGCCCACAGGATCGGCGATCAACTCCGAGAAGATCGGCCATGTGCGTCGCAGCGCCTGACGGCGCCGCCCACGCGCACGCTCATCGATCGATGCCCACATCGCAAGACACAGCAAAGGAAGGCCACACATGCCCCACGGCCCCACACGACGACAGATCAACCTCGGACTGCTCGGTCTCGCCGCGTCGACGCAGCTCGCGGCCTGCGCCCATTCGAGCAGGAGCGTCCCGGCCATGACGATCGATTGTCACGCCCACGTCTTCCGGCGCGATCTGCCCATGCCCGATCGCCGTCGCGCGCCTGCGGGCTACGACGCGACCGTCGACGACTATCTGGGCCAGCTCGACGCCCACGGCATGTCCCGCGGCGTGCTGATACAGCCGAGTTTCCTGGGGACGGACAACAGCTACCTGGTTGCCGCGCTGCGCGCGCATCCCGAGCGTCTGCGAGGCGTTGCGGTGGTCGAGCCGGGCATCGCGCCCGAAGAACTCCACGCGCTCGCGACAGCCGGTGTTGTCGGCATCCGGTTGAACCTCATCGGCTTGCCGACGCCCGATTTCGCTTCGCCCACCTGGGCCGCCTTAATTCGTCAATTGCGCCAGATGCAATGGCAGGTGGAGGTGCACCAGGTCGCCGCGAAACTCGAGCCTGTCATCGATCCGCTGCTCGCGGCGGGCCTGAACGTCGTCGTCGACCACTTCGGCCGACCGGACGAGACGCTGGGCGTCGACGACCCGGGCTTTCGCTACCTGATCTCCACCGGTCGCTCGCGCCAGGTCTGGGTCAAGTTGTCAGGCGCTTACCGCAATGGCGGCCATGGCGTTGGCGAGGCCACGGCGCGCACCGCTGTGCCGCTGCTGAAGGCCTCGCATGGGTTGGACCGCCTGGTCTGGGGCAGCGACTGGCCACACACGCTGTTCGAGCAGACGGCGAACTACGGTACTGAGCGGCGGCTGCTCGATGAATGGCTGCCTGATTCGAGCGAGCGGGCCATTGTCCTTGGCGACACGCCCCAGGAACTGTTCCGCTTTTCGAAGTCGGACGGTCGAACCTCGGCCTGACGGGCAATGACGTACGGGCGGTCTCCATAGTCGCTCTCATGCGTTGCCTTGCAACGTCAAGCGGTCAAATCCCCCGTTCGAACGAGAGGCAACAACCGGTGCTCAGCGGAATCGCAATACCCGATCAGTCGCGATCCTTCTTCTTGTCGTGGCCTTTGCCATGGCCCTTGCCATGATCCTTGCCGTCATCGGCAGGTTGATCCTGGTCCTGATGGCTGTAGTGGTCGTGATACCAATCCTCGCGCACGAAATAGACCGGGACGCCGCAGGCGTTGTACTCACGGCAATGCTTGTCCCAATGCTTCTGATGACCTGGCGGGACTCGCAAATAGATCGGCTGGGGACGGACCGCCGCGCGCTGCACCCAGATGGGTTCGGCCAGAACCACAGGGGGCGGGGCGACATTGCCAATGTCGATGCGACCGTAGAAGCCAGGTTGACCAACCTGTACGGACACGCCGACATCCGCAGCCTGAGCGGCGCCGACAAGCACCGTGCCGGCAAGCAAGGGAAGGATACTTTTCATGAGAGGCCTCGATTGGATGAACTGCTCGCGTGGACGGCGCCGGAGTGAAGTCATGGCCATGCGCTGCCAGCAAGCCTACCCGGCTGATCAGCGCACACGTGGCCGCTCAAGATGTATCGAGCGAAAGCGGATCCTTGCCAATAGCCGGCTCAGCTGGGGTCCGTCATTCTGCGCTCGCAGCGCAACGTCAGCAACGCAAAGGCGGATTCAACCGGACGATGCAACGCACTGACTGCAGCATGGGCGGGGGAGCTTGTTTTGTGAGGTAAAAGGAGGAGGCCGCAGGCCGGGGGACACGAACAAAACAAGCTCCCCCGGTGAGTCGTGCCTTCCCCGGAAACACCCCGCAAGAAGCAGAAAGGGCCACCAAGCGGCGACCCTTTCACCAACACAGACGCGAAGAACCAGACCTACAGCGCGTCCGAGGCGAAGTCAGCCAGCCGCGAACGCTCGCCGCGCGCCAGCGTGATGTGCCCGCCGTGCGGCCACCCCTTGAAGCGATCGACCGCGAAGGTGAGGCCCGAGCTGCCTTCGGTGAGGTAGGGCGTGTCGATCTGCGCCAGGTTGCCCAGGCAGACGATCTTGGTGCCGGGGCCGGCGCGCGTGATCAGCGTCTTCATCTGCTTGGGCGTCAGGTTCTGCGCCTCGTCGATGATGACGAACTTGTTGAGGAAGGTGCGGCCGCGCATGAAGTTCAGGCTCTTGACCTTGATCTTCGAGCGCACCAGGTCCTGCGTGGCCGCGCGGCCCCATTCGCCGGCTCCGCCGTCGCCCTTGGACAGCACCTCGAGGTTGTCGTCGAGCGCGCCCATCCACGGGCCCATCTTCTCTTCCTCGGTGCCCGGCAGGAAGCCGATGTCCTCGCCCACCGGCACCGTGACGCGGGTGACGATGATCTCGCTGTAGCGGCGCTCGTCCATTACCTGGGCCAGGCCGCAGGCGAGCGTGGCCAGCGTCTTGCCGGTGCCGGCGGTGCCGGTGAGCGTGAGGAAGTCGACCTCGGGATCCATCAGCAGGTTCAGCGCGAAGTTCTGCTCGCGGTTGCGCGCGGTGATGCCCCAGACGGCGTTCTTCGCGTGCGTGAAGTCGCGCAGCGTCTTGAGCACCGCCGACTTGCCGGTGATTTCGGTGACGCGCGCGTACAGCGGCGCGGCGCCGGGCGTCTCGAGGTAGACGAACTGGTTGATGAGCAGCGAAGGCACCAGCGGGCCGACGATGCGGTAGAACGTGTGGCCGCCCTGGTTCCAGCTCTCCATCGTCTTGCCGTGCTTGTCCCAGAAGTCGGCGGGCAGGGCGAGGACGCCGGTGTAGAGCAGGTCGCCGTCGTCCAGCGTCTTGTCGTTGAAGTAGTCTTCCGCGGGCAGGCCCAGCGCGCGCGCCTTCACGCGCATGTTGATGTCCTTGGACACCAGCACCACCTCGCGCGGCGCGTGCTGCTCGCGCAGCGCCTGCACGACGGCCAGGATCTGGTTGTCGGCCTTGCCCTGCGGCAGGCCCGACGGCGCCTTGGCGTCGAGGAACTGGGTCTGGAAGAACAGCTTGCCGCCCGCCTCGCGGTGGCCCGTCTTGGCCAGCGGGATGCCGGCGACCGGGTCGAGCGATCCCTCGGTGGCCAGGCCGTCGAGGTCGCGCGAGACCTGGCGCGCGTTGCGCGCGACCTCGGTCATGCCCTTCTTGTGGTTGTCGAGCTCCTCCAGCGTGATCATCGGGAGGTAGACGTCGTGCTCCTCGAAGCGGAACAGGGACGTCGGGTCGTGCAGCAGCACGTTGGTGTCGAGCACGAACAGCTTGGACGGGCCGCCCGAGCGCGCACGCTTGCGGGCGCCGCCGAGCGAGGTCTTGGGCCTGGCCGCCGGCGCCGGGGCGATCGGGTACGCGGCCGGGGCCTTCACCGGCAGCCCGGCGGGCGCGGGCGCGCGCGCCTGCGGGACGGGCACGAGCCTGGGCCCCGCCTTGGCGACGGCCGTCTCCGCCCGGTCGTCATGGAGATCCAGCAGCTTCGATTTGGGTTCCGCGGCCTTCTGGCTGCGGCGGCTCGTCTTGGGAGCCGATTGCGATTCGTAGTCAGCAGCCGACAGAAGAGCTGCGCGAGTGGCGGGAGGCTTCGGTAGTGGCATGAAGGGTGCGTACGAGTCGCGTTGGTTAGGAAAAGGAAAACAAAAAAGCCGCACAGGAACCTGGGCGGCTTTTTGCGGGGAGTGCGCGGTGAGATTCCTCGGGCATGAAACCCATTATGCACATTCCGCGTGTCGGCTTTTCGCATCGCTCCCCTAGACAAGTTTGGCACCTCCGCACGGTGTCCGCTGCAGTCTATGGATAGCTGGCCAGGTTGATCGCCACCGCACCGGCATCCTTGGTCGAATCGCCACTGTCGTTGACCACGTGGCGGATGGCGCCGTGCCCGGCCAGGGCCACCGTCACCAGGCCGTGCAGGCGCACGCCGGGCGCGTCGGGCACCTCGAACGCGCGGGCCGCGGCGACGTGCGTGTCCCGTCCGGCGATGGTGAAGAAGCAGTAGCTGCCCAGGCCCCAGGCCTCGTGCGTGCGCACGCCGTCGCCCACCTTGTAGGCGGCCCAGCCCTCGCCGCGGCCGCTGCTCCAGGCGGCCTGGTCCGGCACGTCGTAGGGCATCTCGTTCTGGAAGAAGATGGTCCGCCCGTCCTCGCCGTTCCACACCACCTGGTGCTTGCGGTAGTGCTCCACGAACAGGCCCGTGGCGAGCACGTGGTCGCCGTTGACGGTGAGGCCCGTGTCGGCGGGGTTGACCGTCCACGCGGGCTTGACGCTGCCGTGGTCGGCGCGCCAGGCCCAGACGTGGTCGACGAGCGTGTCGCCGGCGTTGACCACCAGGCTCTCGCTGGTCCGGCCGGCGACGGCGCCGCCGACGCGGAAGAACACGTCCTGCACGCTGATCGGGTCGGCGGCGTGGCGCGCGCGGGCGCCGGGCGGGCCAACGACCAGCAGCGCGGCGCTGTTGGCGGTGCCGGCGTCGAACAGCAGGCCCGCGATGCGCACGCCGTCGACGTCGGCCACGGTCATGGTCGTGACGCCGCCCACCGGCTGCAGCGTGGCGTAGCCCAGGCCCAGCACCACGGTGCCGGGCCGCGTGACGGCGATCGTCCGCTCGATCGGGTAGATGCCCGGCGTGAACAGCAGGTCCCGGCCCGCGGCCAGCGCGGCGTTGAGCGACGCGCCGGTGTCGCCGGGCCGGGCGATGTGGAACCGGTCCAGCGGGATCGAGCCGCCCGGCGTGGGCGCGCCGGCGCGCCAGCTCGGGCCGCGGGCCTCGCGGCGCAGCGCGGGCAGGAAGACGCGGTACTTGCCGGCGTCGTCCACGTAGAGCCAGGGCTTCTCGCGCGAGCGCGGGGTCGTGGCCAGCGTGGTGACGGGCGGGTCGGGAAACGACGTCGCGGGTGCGCCGGCTACGCCCGAGAACACGGTGTTCCAGCCGCCGCCGCGCCAGCCGCCCACCTGGCTGTCCCGCGTGTACCACTGCTGCTGGCCGCCGGTGTCCACGCCGCCGTCGACGACGCTGTCGGCCAGGTAGCCGCCGCTGGAGTAGCCCTGGCCGGGCCGGCCGTCGTTGCTGGGCGACACGCGCAGCCTGCCGAGGATGTGCACGCGGCGCATCGGCGCGGCCTGCGACACGGCCCAGGTGGTGGTGCCGCCCGCCGGGGCCACCGACAGGTTCTCCACCGAGCGCCAGAAGTTGATCAGCGCGTTGCCGCGGTCGTGCAGGTTCCAGCCGCTGTCGGCCACCACGTTGCCGGTGATGCGCACCGCGTCCGGGTCGCGGCCCAGGCCCTGCACCGAGGTGTAGTAGCCGAGGCGCGCGGTGACGTCGTAGCGGCCCGGCTTGAACAGGAAGGCCGCGCGCTGCGGGCCGAATTCCGCGTCGGGACTCAGCAGTTGGGGTTCGAAGGCCCGGTCCAGCGCGGCCTGGATCGCCTCCCTGGGCATGGCCGGATCGAACACATGCACGTTCGGACCGAAGTCCGGCGCGTCGGCGGGCGGTGGCGTGGGCGCGTCGGCGGCGAAGGCGTGGACGGCGGCGGAGAGCAGGGCGGCGAGGCCGGCCCGCATGAGGCGGTGGGAGAAGGGCACGCGGCCATTGTGGCCGCGCATGAATGCGCTTTCAAGCCGCGCAGGCGGACTCGACGTCCGGCCGGCTGCGCGCGATCGGCGGTCCCAGCTCGCGCCGGCCTTCGGGCGTGACGAGGATGTCGTCCTCGATGCGGATGCCGCCGAAGTCGGCGTGCCTGTCGAACATCGCGTAGTCGATGAACGCCGCGTGGCGGCCCTCGGCCTTCCAGCGCTCGGTAAGCCAGCGGTTGATGTAGACGCCGGGCTCGATGGTGACGACGAAGCCCGGCTGCAGCGGGCGCGCGAGGCGCAGCGACTTGTGGCCGAACAGGGGGCTGCGCGCGAAGCCCTCGCCGTAGCCGACGTCGTTCTCGCCCAGGCCTTCCATGTCGTGCACGTCCAGGCCCATCATGTGGCCGGTGCCGCACTGGAAGAAGATCGCGTGCGCGCCGGCCTGCACGGCCTCGGCGGCGTCGCCGCGCATGAAGCCCAGCGCGGTCATGCCCTCGACCATCGTGCGGCAGGCGAGCTCGTGCACGTCGCGGTAGGGCACGCCCGGCGCCACGGCGGCGATCGCCTTCGTCTGCGCGTCCAGCACCAGGTCGTAGAGCTCGGCCTGCAGGCCCGTGAAGCGGCCGCCCGCGGGGATGGTGCGCGTGATGTCGGACGCGTAGCCCAGGGCTGAGTTCGCTCCCGTGTCGTTGACGATCAGCTCGCCGCCCTTCAGCCTCACCGAGTGGTCGTGGTTGTGCAGGATCTCGCCGCGGCTCGTGAAGATGGACGGGTAGGCCAGGCGCCGGCCGTGCTGCAGCGCGAGGCCCTCCATCGCGCCGACGATCTCCTGCTCGACGACGCCGGGCCGCGCGAGGCGCATCGCCAGGTGGTGCAGGTCGCGCGTGACGTGCAGCGCGTTCTCGATCTCCGCGACCTCGGCGGTGCTCTTGACCGAGCGCAGCGCGATGGCCGCCAGCGTCAGTGGCCGGCTGGCCGCGGCGTCGAGCTGCGCGTCGGCCAGGCCCAGCCAGGTCGACAGCGCGAGGCGGGTCTCGCCGCGGTACGGCGGCAGGAAGTGCACGGCGCGGCCTTGCGCGCGCGCGTTCGCGAGCGTCTCGCCCAGCCGCGCGCACGCGCCGGTCGCGGGCACGCCCGACAGCGCCGCGCGCTCGGCGACGCTGGGCAGCGGGCCGGTCCACACGAGGTGGTCGATGCCGATGTCGTCGCCGAACAGCGTGGCCCGGCCGTCGTCAATGTCCAGCAGCAGCGCCAGCTCGGGCTGCTGCAGGCCGCAGAAGTACAGGAAGCTCGAGTCCTGGCGGAAGTCGTAGGCGTTGTCGCGGTAGTTCATCGGGCTGTCGACGTGGCCCGGCAGCAGCACCAACCCGTGCGCGCCGGCCTCGCTCAGCCGGTCGAGCAGGGCGTCGCGGCGGGCGGCGTACGTGGCGGCGGGAAACATGGACATGACGGGAAAACCTCTGTTCGGACGCGAATTCGTGAATTATCACGACCGCCGGCCGCAGGAAATTTCGACCTTGTGGCTTCTAGGCGTTATCTCGGGCGCATCTCGGGGCTGCGGCTGCGAGAATGCGCCCGCATTCGACGTCGCGGTCACGAGCCGCGCCCTGGCGGCCACAAGCCGCGCCTTTCCGACACCCGACCCGCTCATGGCCCTGCTGCAACTCGACGAACAACAGATCAAGACCTGGACCCGCGCCCAGAAGGACCAATGGTGGCTGGACAACGTCTACCGCGGCGACATGGCCCAGCTCACGTGGCGCTCGGGCATCACCGGCTTCCTGCTGGGCGGCATCCTGGCCTCCACCGCGCTGTACATCCTGGCCAAGACGGGCATCGGCATCGGCGTGGGCCTCACGTCGGTGCTGCTGTCGTTCGCCATGTTCCGCAGCATGTCCACCGCCGGCATCGCCAAGGACTTCACCGTCCTCGAGAACAACGCCACGCAGTCCATCGCCACCTCGGCCGGCTACGTGATGGCGCCGCTGGGCGCGGGCCTCACGGCCTACATGGTGATGACCGGCCACGTGCTGCCCTGGTGGCAGATGGTGGTGTGGCTCATCGTGGTGTCCATCACCGGCGTGCTGCTCGCCTTCCCGATGAAGCGCCGCTTCATCAACGAGGACCAGCTCCCGTTCCCCGAAGGCCGCGCCTGCGGCGTGGTGCTGGATTCGCTCTACACCGGCGGCGCCGAGGTGGGCCTGTTCAAGGCCAGGCTGCTGTACGTGTCGGCGGCCGTCACCGCCGCCTGGGAACTGCTGGTGATGGACGGCTGGCAACGACTGATCCAGTTCAAGATCCTGCGCATGAACGTGTGGGCCGGCCTGCAGGAGCCGTGGACGCTGCACGAGCACCTGGACGACTACTACTACGCGTTCCTCGCCAAGGCGAACCTGGCCGCGCCCAAGATCCTGGGCACCGACATCCGCCAGCTGGGCCTGCGCTTCTCGCTCGACTTCGCGATGCTGGGCATCGGCGGCCTGATGGGCGTGGCGGTGGCCACGAGCGTGCTGATCGGCGGCATCGTCAATCTCGCGATCCTCGCGCCGGTCATGATCGAGCACGGCGATATCGTGGCGCGCACGCTGGCCAATGGCCACGTGGTGCCCATCTCGCGCGCCGAGATCGTCAACCAGTGGTCCATCTGGTGGGGCGTGTCGATGATGGTGGTGGGCGCGATGGCCGGCCTGTTCGCCAAGCCCGAGCTGTTCACGAAGGCCTTCAAGTCGATGGGCAAGATCGCGCGCTCCAAGGAGCCGCGCAGCGACGTGCTGGAGCACATCGAGGTGCCGCTGTGGGTGTCGTGGATCGGCGTGCCGATCTTCTCCATCCTGGGCGCCTGGGCCACGCACGAGTTCTTCGGCGTGCCCTGGCTGCTGTCGCTGGTCTCGCTGCCGCTGATCTTCATCCTCACGGTGATCTGCACCAACTCGATGGCGCTCACCTCGTGGATGCCGATCGGCGCCGTCGCCAAGATCACGCAGTTCTCGGTGGGCATGGTCGACCGCGTCAACCCGGCCAGCAACCTGCTGCCGGCCACGATGACGGCGCAGATCTCGATGAACGCCGCCAGCCTGCTGTCCGACATCAAGCCCGGCTACATGCTGGGCGGCAAGCCGCGTCACCAGGTGTGGGGCCACGTCATCGGCATCGTTTCGGGCGCGATCTTCTCCGTGCCGCTGTTCTTCCTGCTGTTCCTGCGCCCCGACGCCTCGGGCGTGGTCGACGCCACCAAGATCATGTCGGACGCGTTCCCGATGCCGGCCGCGCTGCAGTGGCGCGGTGTGGCCGAGATCATCGCCAAGGGCTTCCACGGCGCGCCGCACACCGCGGTGATGGCCGCGGCCATCGCCGCCGTCGTGGCGCTGCTGATGGAGATGGCGCGCATCTTCACCAAGGGCCGCTTCCCGCTGTCGGCGGTGTCGGTGGGCCTCGGCGTGGTGCTGCCGTTCGATTCGTGCGTGGCGATGTGGATCGGCGCGATGGGCTTCTGGATCCTCGGTCGCATCTATCGCGCGCCCGGCACCCAGGGCCACAAGATCTGGGTCGAAGGCTCGGAGCCGATCTGCGCGGGCCTGATCTCGGCCGCGGCGCTGATGGGCATCTGCGACGCGTTGATCAACGTGTTCCTGACCTGATCCTCCGGGCTTTTCAGGCTCTTCGCCGAGCTGCGAGGGACTGGCGCCTGGTGTTCGCCGCGTCGAACACCAGGCCGGCGAAGACCGCGTTTCATTTCGGATTCAGGGCCCGCCAGTCGCGCGGGCTCACCCCGGTGCTGCGCCGGAACTGGCGCGCGAATGCGCTGTGGTCGGTGTAGCCGCAGGCGTGCGCGATGCCGGCGATGGAGGCCTCGCCGGCCAGCAGCGCCAGCGCCGCGTCGAGCCGGGCGCGGGCCAGCAGCTGGCGCGGCGTCACGCGGTACAGCTGCGTCACGTGGCGCTCCAGCTGGGCGATCGACAGCCCCGCCTCGCGTGCGAGCTCGCCGATGTGCAGCGGCTCGGCGTAGTCACGCTGCAGGCGGTCGACCACGCGCGCGACCCGCGCGTAGGTGGCGGGCGGCGTGGCGTGGCTGAGGCCCGGCGTCACCAGGTCGCGCGACAGGCCCACCAGGCCCACGATCCGTGTCTCCTCGCGCCAGGCGAACTTGTGCGTGAGGCACCAGCCGGGCGCGCGGCTCGGATACAGGTGCAGCTCCAGCTGGCCGGCGATCTCCACGCCGTCGCGCAGCACGCGCTCGTCCTGCTCGCGGTAGCGGTCGCCCAGGCCGCCGGGAAACAGCTCGTCGGTGCGCCGGCCCAGCAGCTGTGCGCGCTTCGTCAGGCGCAGCCGGTCGAGCAGGGTCTGGTTGGCGTGGGTGTAGCGGCCGCGCACGTCCTTGGCGAAGAAGACGACGTCGGGCAGGGTGTCGAACAGGCGCTCCAGCAGCGCCAGCGGCAGGCGCGGGGCACCGGCGAGCGTGGCCAGGGCGGGGTCTTGGGGCATGCCGCCATTGTGCTGAAATCGTCATGCCCAAGCCAGCAATCGATCAAGCCGGAAGCCGGCGGCGGTTCCAGAATCGGCCCATGCACAAGATCGCCGTCATCGATTCCCACACCGCGGGCGAGCCCACCCGCGTGGTGCTCGCCGGCGGCCCGGCGCTGCGCGGCGCGACGCTGGCCGAACAGCGGGCCGACTTCGCTCGGCATCACGACGCCTTCCGCGCCGCGGTGGCCTGCGAGCCGCGCGGCAGCGACACGATGGTGGGCGCCCTGCTGGTGGAGCCGCGCGCGCCGGATTGCGTCGCCGGCATGATCTTCTTCAACAACGTGGGCCCGCTGGGCATGTGCGGCCACGGCACGATCGGCGTGATCGCCACGCTGGCGCACCTGGGACGCATCGGCGTCGGACGACATCGCCTCGACACGCCCGTGGGCCCGGTCGAGACCGAGCTGCACGCCGACGGGCAGGTCACCGTGTTCAACGTGCCGGCCTATCGCCACGCGGCCGGCGTCGTGCTGGACGTGCCCGGCGTCGGCCCCGTCGCCGGCGACGTGGCCTGGGGCGGCAACTGGTTCTTCCTGGTCGACGCCACCCAGTTCGATCCCTTGCCGGTGCTGGCGCTGGCGCACGTCGAGGCGCTCACCGATCTCGCCTGGCGCATCCGCGGCGCGCTCGTCACGCAAGGCATCACCGGAGCCGAGGGCGCGGAGATCGACCACGTCGAGCTGTTTGCCCCCACGCCCACGGCCGACTCGCGCAACTTCGTGCTGTGCCCCGGCAAGGCCTACGACCGCTCGCCCTGCGGCACCGGCACCAGCGCCAAGCTGGCCTGCCTGGCGGCCGACGGCCATCTCGCGGCCGGCGCCACGTGGGTGCAGGAGAGCGTGATCGGCAGCCGCTTCGAGGGCCGCTGGTCGCCGTTGACGGGCAGTCCGGGGCACGTGCTGCCGGCCATCCGCGGCCGGGCCTGGATCACGGCGGAGGCCACGCTGCTGCGGGCGGACGACGATCCGTTCCGCGACGGCATCCGCGCATGAGCGACGCACGGCCGCCCGAAGGCGTTCCCTCCGAAGTCGGTCACACCGCAGCCGTCAGGCGGAGGGTAGCCTGATGAGTGGAGAGGCGCTCGACGTCGCGATCGTCGGCGGCGGCATCGTCGGCTGCGCCTGCGCGCGCGCCGCGTCCCGCGCGGGCCTGCGCGTGGCCCTGTTCGAGGGCGGGCGCGTGGGGGCGGGCGCGACGGCCGCCGCGATGGGCCATCTCGTCACCATCGACGACGACCCGGCCGAGTTCGCGCTCGCCCGCCTGTCGATGCGGCTGTGGCGCGAGTGGGACGGCTGGCAGGCGATCGAGCGCCGCAACACCGGCACGCTGTGGCTGGCCGAGAACGACGCGCAGCGCCGCGCCGCGCTGGCCAAGCAGGCGCGCCTGCAGGCGGCGGGCCTCGCGGCCGACTGGTTGTCGCCGCAGGACCTGCAGCGCTCCGAGCCGCGCCTGGCGCGCAACCTCGCCGGCGCGCTGCGCGTGGCCGGCGACGAGGTGGCGTTCGGGCCGGAGATGGCCGCCCGCCTGGCCGCCGACGTGCGCGCCGCCGGCGGCCGCGTCGAGGAGATGCGCCCCGTGGCAGCGCTGCGCGAAGACGGCCTGCAGCTGGCCGATGGCACCCGCGTGGCGGCGGGCCACGTGCTGCTGGCCGCGGGCTGCGACAGCGTGCGGCTGTGGCCGGGCGAGCGTCCGCTGGCGCTGCGTCCGCGCAAGGGCCAGCTGGCCATCACCGATCGCCACCCCGGCACCCTGCGCCATGCGATGGTGGAACTGGGCTACATCGCCGCCGCGCACGGCGACGCCGACGAGTCGGTGGCCTTCAACGTGCAGCCGCGCGCGTCGGGGCAGGTGCTGCTGGGCTCGTCGCGCAGCTTCTCCGACACCACGCCCGAGGTGGACGCCCGCCTGATGGCGCGCATGGTGCGGCGCGCGCAGCGCTTCCTGCCCGGCATCGGCTCGCTGCAGATGCTGCGCTGCTGGGCCGGGTTCCGTCCGGCGACGCCGGACGGGCGGCCGCTGATCGGCCGCGTCCCGGGCCGCGATCGCCAGTGGGTGGCCACCGGCCACGAGGGCCTCGGCCTGACCACCGCGACGGGCACCGCCGCCGTCTGGCTGGACCTGCTGCTGGGCCGGACGCCCGAGATCGATCCGGCGCCCTTCGAGCCGGCCCGCTTCGACAGGGGCCTCGCATGAAGCCCGCGATCACGCTGACCATCGACGGTCGGCCGCTGGCCGTGCGCGCCGGCACCTCGGTGGCGGCCGCGGTGGAGCTCGCGATGCCCGGACGCGGCGCCCACGTCTCGCCGGGCGGCGCGCGGCGCCAGCCCCTTTGCGGCATGGGCGTGTGCGGCGAGTGCCGCGTCACCATCGATGGCAAGGCCCATCGCCTGGGCTGCCAGACGCCTTGCGCGGCCGGCATGCAGGTGCGAACCGATGCCTGAGTCGGACAAGCCGCCGTCGATGCGTGCCGGTCTCGTCGTGGTCGGCGCCGGCCCCGCCGGCCTGGCGGCGGCGCTGGCGGCGGCGCGGGCGGGCGTCGACACCGTGCTGCTGGACGCCGCGCCCGCGGCCGGCGGACAGGTGTGGCGCGCGCGGCGGGGCGTGGCGGCCGAGCCGGCCGCGCGCGCGCTGGCGCGTCTCGCGCACGGCGGCGTGCGCGTGCTGGCCGGCACGAGCGTGGTGATGCCGCTGCCCGGGCGCACGCTGCTGATCGAGGGCCCCGGGGGGGCGCGCCGCCTGCGCTGGGCGCGGCTGGTGCTGGCCACCGGCGCGCGCGAACGCCTGTTGCCGTTTCCCGGCTGGACGCTGCCGGGCGTGTTCGGCGCCGGCGGCCTGCAGGCGCTGGTCAAGGGCGGCTGGCCCATCGCCGGACGACACGTGCTGGTGGCCGGGACCGGACCCTTGCTGCTGGCCGCGGCCGCCACGTTGCGGCGCGAGGGCGCGCACCTGGAGGGCCTCGCCGACGAGGCGGCGCTGGGCGCGCAGGCACGTTTCGGAGTGACGCTGATGCGCCATCCCGCCAAGGCCGCGCAGGCGCTGGGCCTGGCGGCCGAGCTCGCCGGCGCGCCCTGGCTGCCGGGCTGGCACGTGGTCGCCGCCGAGGGCCGCGGCCGTGTCGAGCAGGTACTGCTGGCCCGTGGCGGGCAGACGCGGACGATCGCCTGCGACGCGCTGGCCGCGGGCTGGGGCCTGGTGCCGCAGGCCGAACTGGGCCAGGCGCTGGGTTGCGCGACGGCGCCGCGGCACGGTGTCGAGGCGCTGGCCGTCGATGCCGGGCAGAAGACCGGCGTGCCGGGCGTCTACGCGGCCGGCGAATGCACCGGCATCGCGGGTGCCCGCGCGGCGGCCCTGCAGGGCGAGATCGCCGGCCGGCACGCGGCGGCCGAGCTGGTGTCCGCGCCACCGCCGGCGCGCGCGTTGTCGCGGGCCCTGGCGCGCGAGCATGCCTTTGCCGATGCCGTCGCCCGCACCTTTCCCATGCCCGGCGGCTGGCGCGAACGCCTGCGCGACGACACGCCGGTGTGCCGTTGCGAGGACGTGCCCTGGTCGGCGCTGCGCGACCAGCCCGACCTGCGCGCCGCCAAGCTGGCCACGCGCTGCGGCATGGGGCATTGCCAGGGACGCCTGTGCCATGACACGCTGGCCGCCGTGATGTCGTGGCCGCGCCTGCCCATCCGTCCCCCTTTGACGCCGGCGCCGCTGTCCTGCCTGCTGGCGGCCGACGACCCCCATCCATCCACCGAGGAGACTTTCCCATGAGCATGACCTGGACCGGCGTGATGCCCGCCATCACCACCCCCTTCACCGCCGACGGCGACGTCGACCACGCGTTCCTCGCGCGCCATGCGCTGTGGATGGTCGACGCGGGCTGCACCGGCATCGTGGCGCTGGGCTCGCTGGGCGAGGCGGCCACGCTGTCCGTGGTCGAGAAGCTCGAGGTGCTGCGCACGCTCGCGCAGGCGCTGGACGGCCGCGTGCCGCTGGGGGCCGGCATCGCGGCGCTGTCCACCGACGAGGCCTGCGGGCTGGCCCAGGCGGCCGCCGAGATCGGCTGCGCCGGCCTGATGGTGCTGCCGCCCTACGTGTACTCCACCGACTGGCGCGAGATGCGCGCGCACGTCTCGCACGTCATCGCGGCCACCGCGCTGCCATGCATGCTCTACAACAACCCGATCGCCTACCGCACCGATTTCCGGCCCGAGCAGGTGGAGGAGCTCGCGCGGGCGCACGACAATCTGGTGGCCGTGAAGGAGTCGAGCGCCGACATCCGCCGCATCGCCGCGATCCGCCACCGGCTGGGCGACCGCCTGGCGATCCTGGTGGGCGTGGACGACCTGATCGTGGAGGGCATCGCGGCCGGCGCCACCGGCTGGGTGGCCGGGCTGGTGAACGCGATGCCGGTCGAGTCGGTGCGGCTGTTCGACCTGGCCGTGCGCGCGCAGTCGGCCGACGCCGCCGCGGCCGCGGCGGCGCGCGCCGCGGCCGATGCGCTCTACGCGTGGTTCCTGCCACTGCTCACGCTGGACACCGTGCCGAAGTTCGTGCAGCTGATCAAGCTGGTGCAGCAGCAGGTGGGCCACGGCCACGAACGCGTGCGGGCGCCGCGCCTGATGCTGGACGGCGCGGAGCGCGAGGAGGCGCTGGCGCTGATCGCCACCAAGCTGGCCACGCGGCCGGCCAACCACGCCTGAACATGGCCGACGCCGACCAGCGCTTCGCGCAACTGGCCGCCGACGACTGGGCCTGGCGCCTGGCCGAGTTTCCGCAACTGGCCACCAGCGTGGGCGACGCGTCGCACGACGACCGCCTGGAGCGCGTCGACGCCGCCAGCCGCGCGGCCCGCCTCGCGCGCTGGCGCGCCACGCGCGAGGCGCTCGCGGCGATTCCCTTGGCGGAGATGTCGCCCGCGGCGCGCATCGATCGCGCGGTCCTCGAGTTCCAGCTGCAGGGCTTCATCGCCGCCGCCGAGTCGCACGCCGACCGGATGCCGCTCAACAGCGACTCCAGCTTCTACGGGCCGCTGGCGGACCTGCGCGACGCGCAGCCGCTGCGCGACGCGGCCGACTACCGCCGCTTCATCGCGCGGCTGGCCGACATCCCGCGCTTCCTGCGCGAGCACGTCGAGCTGCTGCGCGAGGGCCTGGCGACCGGCTACACGGTGCCGCAGGTCGTGCTGGCCGGGCGCGACCAGCCGCTGGCCGCCATCGCCGAGCTGGACGACGCCGAGGCCACGCCGTTCTGGAAGCCCTTCGCGGACTTTCCGCCGGGCGTGGCCGAGGCGGAGCAGGGCGGCTTGCGCGACGCGGCGCGCCGCGTGATCGGCGAGCAGGTGCTGCCGGCGTACCGCGAGCTGCTGGCCTTCCTGCGCGAGACCTAGGCTATTTTTGCCCAACCCCCAAAAAAGTAAAATCAGCTCTAACCGATTGATTTTGAAAGACAAATCGGGCTGCCTTCTCAATACTCTCCGCGCCGAAGCGAAGAACTTCGCCGCCGCTCAAAGCTGATCTCACGCCGAAGGCCGTGATCGCTTCTTGCCAGGTGCCGTCGTCTTCGTGGTCTCGTCGAGTATCCCGACCCGCCCCATCAGCTCCGAGATTTGCTCTGTCGCTGCTTCGAGGCGTCCGTTGGTCGTGGCGAGCCGGACCATCAGATCGTCTCGCTCAGCGTGCAGACGTGCCGCGGTAGCCGTTGCCGAAGCGCATTCCTGGGTGGAACGCTGCCACTGCGAGGTCAGCGAAGCGACCTCAGCCCGCAGCGACTCCGCGTCGCCGGACAGGCGTTCATTGCGCTGCAACGCCTTGGCCAACTGATCTTCGGCGCGGCGCTGTACCTCGCGAGCCTCTGCGACCTGAAGCAGGACGTGTTTCTGCACGCCCTCCAATCGATCCGTCGCGCGAGCCAATTCGTCGCGTAGCCTGGCCTCCGACGCGGCAAGCGCCTCCCGCTGTTGATGTAGTTGCTGCTCATGGGCGTCGCGCTGCGCGTCGAATCGAGACTGCGATTCGCTGCGTTCGGTAACGAGCCGGCCATCGCTGTCGGCAGCCCGCTGTAGCGCAGCGTCCTTGGCGTCGCGCTCTCGCTGTGCGTCGGCTCGCGCCGTCATGGCTTCTCCGCGTACGCGTTCCGCCAACTCGCGGAGCGTCGCAATCTCGTTGGCGGCTTCGGCCTGTGCCGCCTTGGCGGCCTCGGCGCCGGCTATCGCCTGCATCAGTTCGGCCTCCACTTCCATCCGTCGCTCGTCGAGGACCCGTTCGCCATGTTCAACCGCCACCGACCAAGCGGCCAGCATCGCGTTGGCCACGGGAGCCGGCAACGCAGCGCTGAGCGCGTCGACCTTGGCCTGTTCGTCTTTCCAGAGCTTGAGTTCGTCATTGATCGTCGTGCGGCTGCCCTGGCGGATTTCTGCGTAGACCAGGTCGACCGTAAGTTCGTGGGGGCGTCGGCCATCGGCGACGAGTTTCGCGGCGGCGTGACGCGTTCTTTGGCGGGTATCGCTGACACGACTCATGAGGCGGGCTCGCTTTTAAGTTTTCTATTGCTGTATATCATCGTATTACGTTATATACGTAATCACAACAGCCATAAATTTACGATAATGCGTCTTATCAAATAAGATCGAGCCGTACGCGGCGAAACGCCGCGCGAAAAACTCAGAAGGCCCACCATGACCGCCCAGACCACCGGCAATGCCGACGTCGTCGCGATTGAAATCGCGGATCTCCTCCATGGCGCAGGGGCACTGGACGGCCACGCCGGCAGCAATCGAGCCCCACGCGCCGGTTGCCAGCTTGCCGCCGACACAGATGTCGACGCGATCCGCGCCTGGCTGGGCGAATACGCCGGCTCGCCGCACACCTTGCGCGCCTACCGGAAAGAGGCCGAGCGGCTCCTGGTCTGGTGCACCCGCGCGCTCGGCAAGCCGCTATCAAGCCTCACCCGCGAAGATCTGCTGGCCTACGAAGCGTTCCTGGCTTCACCGGGGGATGACTGGATCGACGGGCGCCTCCCGCGCCGCGGCGGCGGCCGGCGTCTATTCGACGGGCCACTCTCCACGCAGAGCGTTCGACACGCTCTGGGTATCTTGTCGGGCCTTTTTGGCTACCTGGTCGCCGCGGGCTACCTCGCAGGCAACCCGCTCGCACTACGCCGTCAGCGGCGTGTCGCGACGCCTCGCCGACGAGCGGCCGTAGAACGATACTTGAGCCAGTCGGTTTGGGCGTTCGTCCTTGAGACCATCGACCGCATGCCCCAAACCACGACTCGCCAGCGGCAGCACTTCGAGCGTGCAAGGTGGTCTCTGCGCCTCCTACACGGCGCCGCGTTGCGCGCGGCCGAAGCCGCCAACGGCCAGGCGGGAGACCTCGTTCAACGTCGAGGCAAGTGGTGGTTGCGCGTGATCGGCAAGGGTCAAGTCGAAGGGGATGTGCCGATCTCGGACGCCTTGATGCTCGACGTCGGTCGCTACCGCGAATTCCTGGGGCTTCCCGCGCTACCGACACCCAACGAGGCCACACCGTTGATCATGTCGCTCGGCGGAGATCGCGAGCGCAACCTCACGCCCACGGCAATCTACCTCATCGTCAAGGAGGTGTTCGAGCTGGCCGCCGACGCGATTGACGGCGCCGACGCCGCTAGCGCCGACATACTTCGACGTGCCTCGACGCACTGGCTGCGCCACACGGCCGCCACCCACCAGGCCGATGCCGGCACCGACCTCCGATTCATCCAGAAGAATCTGCGACATGCTTCGCTCGAGACGACGGCCATCTACCTTCATGCTGAAGACGACAAGCGGCACGCATCGACGACGGGTACGTGACGCCTGCTTCACCTCCCCGGGCAGGCGGCCGCCCAGGCTTTTGCGGCGCGCGTCAAGGTAGTTGTCGCCTCTGTCATGCAGCCAGTGGCTGTATTCCTTCAACCCGTTGCGCCGCGGCGACCACGGTGTCGCGCTCAGGGTTGAGCGTGACGGCGCCGATGGGTGTCCAGTCGCGGGTGTCGCGCGACCAGCGCGCGGGGTTTCGGTCACGCGCCTTCGCGTAAAGCGCATGACGCGCGGCCAGGATCGCGTGATCGTCGCCGGCATGACGCATCCCCTCTTGCCGCAGGAATGACTGTTTGTTCGCCGCCCCGGACGACTGTGCTCGATCCTTCTGCGACTTTCGATTCCTCGAATCCGAATCCTGAAAGCGGACTGACTCCGGACCTGTTGCGAGGCGACTCAGAGCCGCTTTCAGAACTGAGCAGAAAACCGACGAAATTCAATCCGCGCCAACGAAGAGTCGCGCCTCTTTGGCGATGTCGATCCAGTTGGCCGGTGAGTTGTCAAGAGCCAGCCATTCCTTCAACGGCTTGCCGCGGCCGGATTCAAAACGCTGCCCAGTTCCGTTGCGCACGAACTCGTCAATCCGGTCTGCGGGCAGTTTTGCCACGAACTGCCCTCGGGATGAAATCATCGCAAAAATCTTTCCATCGACTTTGAGAGTTCCGGCGCCAAAGCCTTTGCCACCACCAAGAATGACGCGTCGATCCAGCGCAAATGCAGACGCAACACGCGCGAAATATTCGGGTTGACCCGCCTTGAGGCGCGCATCTCCAGGGCGAGTCCGACCGGATTGCGATTTGGCGGTCATCGCGGCATGAGCGCACGAAACTCCGCTGTGTCCATCACCAAACGACTTGATCGCAGCTGATTATTTCTGACCGTATGCCACTCGCTCATGGTGACAGTGCCTTCGCCGGTCGGTGTCTTCAGGCTCACGTCGTAAATCGAGCAAACCTCGGCGCCGTGCTCCCATTGCTGAAGCATTTGGTGCCCCTTGACGACCGAAGCAAGTCGAGCCGCTGATGCAATGTACTGCTCTTTGCCGACAGCTTCTACGAAGGGTCCCTTGAAGCGGTAGTCGTCCGCCATGAACTTGCGAGCCGCGACGAAGTCGCCCGAGTAGAACGCCTCAAGATATTTGTTGACCATCGCTGCTGGAGACATGAAGGCACCTTTCATTGATGTGATTTGCTTGCATGATGCTAGCGCGATGACTATCATCATGCAAGCTATTCAGCAGGTCACCCAATGCTCGGCACTACTTATGCGAACCAGAATTGCTCCGCCGCGAGGGCACTGGAATTCGCGGGCGAACGCTGGAGTCTGCTGATTCTTCGCGATGCCCTGTTCCGTGGCATGACCCGGTTTTCGGAGTTCGAGCGCAGCCTGGGTATTGCACCGAACGTCCTTGCAAAACGGTTGGATGCATTCGTGGCGTCGGGTCTTTTGAAGAAGGACGCTGACGGCAGCGGCGCTGAGCACTACCGGCCAACCTCCAAAGGACTTTCGTTCAAGCCAGTAATTGTTGCGCTCACAACTTGGGGGGATCAATGGGCGGCCCACAACGGCCCACCGGTTAGGTTCGAGCACGAGGAGTGCGGCGGCCGCGTCGCCAGTCGGCTATGTTGCGCAAAGTGTGGAGGTAGCGTTGCGCTTAGTCGTCTTGTCGCGATTCCCAATCGCGGCCACAAGCAAGCATAAACGCCAGCCAGACGTCGCATTCAGCGCCGACGATGAGCCCCTGTCAGGTGGACATGAAACGTAGCTAGCGGTAGAGCTGCCTTTGGTGACCGCCTGCTTCTAGCCGACAAGAGCCGTAGCGGCTGGCCCCCCGTTTCGGCGACACCGGCGACGCAGCGCGGCCGAACGCGATGATCGCACAGCCCACCTGCCTGGTGGCGAATGCCGAAATGCGCGATCAAAACGGCAAGTCAGGGTCGAAGTCCGGCGGGCCGCAGTCGGGCACCAGCTGGTCGCACCAGGCTTGTTGAGCCTGGTGCCCGTGTACGGCCCAGACGGCCCCGCGCAGAACCTGCAGAACTTCGAGCACTGCCACCGCCTGCTCGCCTGTCCAGTGGGTCGGCACTACGAAGTATGCGGGCGGCTTGGGGATGGGGTTACCGCGATCGCAGCGGCTGCACAAGACGACCTGCACACGGCACCCGACACACAGGAACAGACGGGCTGGGCGATCCAACGACACCACCAGACTGAGCCGGTAGTGATGGACGGGATCGTCCCAGCGCGCCACCCTGATGCGGCACCACCTTCATCGGCACGGTGTCGGGCGCGGCGCGGTTATCAAGCTGCCAGGCGAGAGAGGACTGCCGCCGTGCTCATCTTCTTCGGCTCGCCTCGGGTTGTACCGCAGCGAATTGAGCCAAGCGGGGCCGCCGCGAACGCCGGCGCGCGGCGCATCACTCTCGACGTCCGCCCAGGAAGTGATGGCGATGGCCTCGAGAGCTGCGACGCAGATGTCGCACTGACGGGCTTGGTCGCCTTGCAGGGCGACCAGGCAAACACCCTCCTCATCGATCAGTTGCTCAGCACGAATTCCTCGAGCCGCTGAAAGTCGGGCACTCAAACCAAATCCGCGTCCTCGCCGTCAAGAAATGGTGATTCCTGACCAGTGCTCACACCAGCTGCGGCGACCCGGTTCAAGTTGATCGCCATATGGCCGAATAGGCAAGTGGCAATGGGCTTTCTCGCGGCTTGACGACGAGTCCGTCCTCTCATCATGTCGCAGCTCGCCCAAAGGATTCGCTATGTTCAACTGGTTCGACAATCTCCGGATCGGCACGAAGCTACTGACCATGCTGACGTCGGTACTGACCTTCACGATTCTCGTCGGTGGCTTGGCTGTCGTGCAACTCGACCATGTCAGCGCCGACGCGCGTCTGTTAGCCAACAACGCACTCCCCCGTGTACGCCTGGTCTCTGCATTGCGAGCCACTGTGCTCGAGATGCGCGCTGTCCAGTACGCGCACATGCTGTCCGATTCTGAGGACGAGCAGAAGGGGCTTAAGGCGCGCATCAAGGGGCTGGCCAACACTCTGGCGGCCACGCGCAAGACGTACGAGCCGCTGGTCGGGTCTGTGCAGGAGCGCAGCGCTTACGACACCTTCGTGCAGCGTTGGAACGACTACCTGACGGGCAACGAAAGGGTGCTGTCCCTGACGGGCGACTTCGGCACCAAGGCGATGGATGGCGACTATCGCAAGTTGTTCGATTCGATGAACGACAGCCTGTCGGTGATCTTGCAGATCAACGACCGCAGCGCCGATGCGCAGGTGCAGGCGACCGAGCAGACGGCGGTGCAGACCCGCATCGTGATCCTGGCTGCCGTCGTGATCGCCGTTGCGGTAGGCTTGGCGCTGGCCTTGGTGATGGCGCGACGAATCGCGGTTTCCTTGGGTGAAGCTTCGCGCAGTGCACGCGCGGTTGCCAAAGGCGACCTGACGCGCAACATTCCACGCGGCGGCAACGACGAGGTCGGCAGCCTGCTGGTCGCGCTAACGGAGATGCAGGCGGGCCTGCGCGAATTGGTCAGTACCGTGCGCGAAGGCGTGGAATCCGTGGCAGAGGCGTCGTCCGAAATCGCCTCAGGCAACCTGGACCTCTCCAACCGCACGGAGCAGCAGTCGAACAGCCTCCAGTCGACCGTTTCGGCCATCCATCAGATGGCCACCAACATCCGTCAGAACACCGAATCGGCCAACCAGGCCAATGAATTGGCGCGCAGCGCTTCGGAGATCGCCGTCCGCGGCGGCGGCGCCGTGCAGGAAGTGATCGTCACGATGGAGGAAATCACAGGTGCGTCGCGCAAGATCGTGGACATCATCGGTGTGATCGACGGCATTGCCTTCCAGACCAACATCCTGGCGCTAAATGCCGCTGTCGAAGCAGCGCGCGCAGGCGAACAGGGGCGCGGCTTCGCGGTCGTCGCGGCAGAGGTGCGCCTGCTCGCCCAGCGGTCGGCGACGGCCGCCAAGGAGATCAAGACGCTGATCGGCGCTTCAGTCGACAAGGTCGAGACTGGCGCGAAGCTGGTCCAAGGGGCAGGCAAGACGATGAACGAAATCGTTGGCTCGGTTCAGCGCGTGAGCGAGATCATCAGCGAGATCTCGTTGGCGGCATCCGCGCAGACATCCGGCATCGACCAGATCAACGAGGCCGTGACCCAGCTCGACCAGATGACCCAGCAGAACGCGGCGCTGGTGGAGCAGAGCGCCGCGGCCGCCGAGAGCCTGAAGGATCAGGGCAGTCGCCTGCATGTGGCCGTAGCGAAGTTTCAGTTGCAGTGAACCTGTCGAGGCGCCTTTCGCACTCCAGCGACACGTTCACCAACCTGCTTCGAGGGCAATCCCCGCCTACTCTATGAAGCTGCGTGCCAAGACTTCGTTCCTGATCATTGCGTTGTCGCTATTCCTCATCGTTTGCGTTGCCGGCGCGTCTCTGCGGTATCAAGAGCGTGCTCTTCGCGACCAGATTCTCTCTGGCGTCGAGGCGGTTGCAGGCAGCGCCGCCGTAAGCATAGAGAGCTTCGTCCGCGATGGCAGGAACACAGCCGCACTGATCGCGTCGGCGGTGCCGCGGCAAGCGCTCACCGAGCGCGGCAATTTGTCGCAGATCGAACGGTTTCTCCAGGAGTCGGTGAAACTTGCCCCGCGGTTTCGGAACGGTTTGTTCATCCTCGATGCTGATGGACGCTTTCTGATCGATTACCCATCGCACCCCGAACTACGCGGCGAGTCATTTGCTTTTCGCGACTACTTTCAGCGCGCGATGGTGGAAGAGCGGGCAGTGATCAGTCAGCCCTATGTATCGAAGCGCACAGGCAAGCCCGTGATCACGTTCGCCGCGCGCATCGTCGACGCAGACGGAAAGGTGCTGGCTGTGCTGGGTTGCTCGGTTGATCTTCTCGCCGAAGATGCGCTTGGTCCCGTGCTCAAGCAGCGTATCGGCAAGAGCGGCTACATCTACGTCATGGACCGCACACGTCAGATGATCCTGCACCCCGACGAATCGCGTTTGCTCAAACGCGACGTACCTCCGGGAGCCAATCACCTTCTCGACGCGGCGATCGGCGGCTTTCAGGGCGTCGGCGAAACGGTCAACTCGCGCGGAATCGGCATGCTCATCGGTGTGCGTCAGATCTCGAATGTGCCGTGGTTCGTCGCCGCTCAGGCCCCGGTGGCTGAAGCGCTCGAGCCCATCAATGCAGTTCGTTGGGCTGTCGTTCGGACCGCGGCCGGGACGTTGGTGCTTGCATTGAGCGTCGGGCTATGGGCCGCCAATCGGATCACTCGTCCTATCGGGGCACTGCATCGAGCCGCTGCGGCGGTCAATCACGAACTCGGCACTGGCCTTGTCGACCTTGCGCGAGCTCGACCCGTCGTCGAGATGCTACGGGCGATCCGGGGCCACGACGAGATCGGCGATCTGGCTCGGCTAATGGAAACGCTCATGGGGCGTCTCGACGACACGTTACGCCTGCTGAGCCTCGCCGCAGTCGAGTGGGAGCGTACCTTTCATGCGGTCACGGACCCCATTTTCCGTCTCGACAAGGCGTGTCGCATTGCCCAAATGAATGTTGCAGGATCAACGTGGTTGCGCGAGCCGCCCGATGCGCTCGTTGGCAGAACTCTTGAAGAAGCCTTGTTCGGGGGAGAGCCTCCCGATGACTGGCCGCGTGACAAAGCGCTGCAAGCCACGGACGCTCAGCGAGGGTTGCGCTGGCGCGCGCGCATTGGCCCAGTCGAGCCGCAAACCTGGGAGTTCTCGTCGGTCCCCATTTTTGACGCTGAAGGAAGGCGAGCCGGCGCGATACTCGTCGCGCGGGACATCACCGTGCAGCTGAACGAAGAGGAACGGTTCCGTGCCCTCGCCCTGCGAGATGCGTTGACAGGGCTGCCCAATCGAATGCTGCTCGCTGACCGTTTGAAGCAGGCACTTGCCGGTGCCAAACGAGACGGTTTGCTGGTCGCATTGATGTTCCTCGATCTCGATCGGTTCAAGGAGGTGAATGACAATCATGGTCACGAGGCCGGCGATGCGCTGCTCAAGTCGGTGGCCGTACGCATGCAACTGTGCTTGCGCGGCAGCGATACCCTGGCCCGACTGGGAGGCGATGAATTCGTCGTCGTTCTGCCGAGCCTTGCCGCGTCAAAGGACGCGATCAGCGTTGCCGACAAGATCCTGTTGGCCTTCTCCCAACCCATGGCCGTGGCCGGGGCAACACTTCAGATCGGCGTCAGCATAGGTATAGCCATGTACCCCAGCTGCGGCGAGGATTCCGAAGAACTTATGCGTGAGGCCGACGCCGCAATGTACCGCGCCAAGCAAGCCGGGCGAAATACCTTTCGCCTGAGCGAAACTCGACGGCAAAGTGACTCAGGACCAGTCTAGACGTGCGGGTATCGCCGGCCAGCCCACCCCAGACGTCATGCCCTGCGTCAAATGCAACGGCCACTGAAGCATCACCTCTCCTCCACGTGACATGAGTATCGATCAGCGCACGAATTTACCCTCCGATCCGATAATCGAAAGGTCCGCGAAATTCAGGCCCGTGTGATTGCTTGGTGAATAATTGAGTACCATTCCGCCGATGTCCAAGCGGCGCAACCCATTGAGCGCATTGAGAAGTTTTTCGCGGTTCGGATTGGGCCCGGCTTGCCGCAGCCCTGCAACCAGCACCTTTGCTGCTGCGAATCCCTCCAAGACTGCCGGAGTGACCTCCGTATGCCCAGCTGTGCTCGCTAACGCAATCGCTTCCTTCACGATCGGCGTTCCCAGCGAGCGCTCAAATGGGAAGACTTGCGACACGATTGTGTTACGCCCAAAGGCACCTAGCGACTTGATGAATCCTCCCGATGCATTGTTGGAAAGCGTGACGACCTGTGCCTTCGATCCTGCCTTGCGAATCGCCTTGATCCCTTCAGCAACGGTGTTCGCGGACCCGATGAAAATCACTGCTTGAGGATCTGTTTTTTCGACCGCAGCCACCATTTTATTGAGGTCAGGCTTCTCGCGGTCGAACGTTGCTACGAACGCAGGTTCGATCTGGGCTTCGCGAAGACCCTTCAATGCACCTTGGATGGCGTCGGCGCCGAAAGAGTCATCACTCTGGAAGATGCCGATTCTTGAAAGGCTGACCGTTGCGAGAAATTGCGCAGCCTTTTCTGCCTCGCGTTGATAGGTCGCCCGAACGTTGAACACGTACGGATTGACCGGGGTGTGCAAAATCATCGCCCCCGTCGACGGAGCCACCAATGCAATGTGATATTGAGCAAGCACTGGCAGGACGGCCTGAGTGTGAGGAGTTCCTCGCGTCAGGAACAAAGCGATCACGCCACGCTCAGTCACGAGGCGCCGTGCGTTTTGGGCCGCAAGGGCAGGATCAAAGCTATCGTCCAGCGAGATCAGTTCGATCTTCTGGCCGCCTATCCCGCCAGATGCGTTGATGTAGTCAAAATAGAGTTTTGCACCGTCAGTAATTTCCTTGACCCCCGACGCCGCCGCACCCGTAAACCCGGCGGTTTGGCCGATGTATATCTGCGCCACGCATCGAGTTGAGCAAGCAACAATACATAGCGACACCGCGACCGCTCTCGCGAATTTATGGGAGTACATGTTCGGTTCCTATTGCAGGGCGAGTCCGGGTCCATCGCGAAAGTCACCAACTCGAACACCAAGTCGACGTAGCTTGTCGTAGAGCGTTGGTTTGGGAACGCCGAGTGCGATTGCCGCCGCGGCAACATCACCGCCGTGTCGTCGGAGTTCGTCCTTGATCATCACGCGCTCGATCTGCTCCATCCGTTCGTGAAGGCCGCCGGCCGAGCTGGTGACGGAGGTCGCCGAGATCAATCCATCGCCCAGCAGGCCAAGCACGAATCGATCTGCCACGTTGCGAAGCTCCCGGACGTTTCCGGGCCATTCGTAGCCCATGAGATCTGCCAGCTGGGTGCTTGACAATACGGGGGCCGTTCGTTGATAGCGTGTCGCAGCGCAAGTCGTGAAGTGTTCGAACAGGAGGGGAATATCCTCTCGACGCGCCCGCAAAGGGGGAATTTCGATGAACGCAACCGCGATGCGGTAGTACAGATCGGCACGAAATTTGTGAGCGCTGCTCAGTGCCCGCAGATCCTCCTTGCTGGCCGCGACGACGCGGGTGTCGATTTGGATCGCTTTGTGCGCACCGAGGCGTTCGATCGATCGGTCCTGCAGCGCTCGCAAGAATTTGACCTGTACAGACAGCGGCATGCTCTCGATCTCGTCCAGGAACAGCGTGCCTCCGTTGGCATGCTCGATCTTTCCGACCTGGGTGCGTGTCGCTCCGGTGAATGATCCAATCTCATGACCAAACAGCTCGCTTTCGGCCAACGACTCCGGCATCCCTCCGCAATTCAAAGCGACGAAGTTCATGGCGCTGCGATTGCTCTGAGAATGCAAGCAGCGAGCGACAACGTCCTTGCCCGTGCCTGTCTCCCCATAGATCATGACGTCCACCGATGTGGAAGCCAACGATCGAACCAGTTCACGAACGCGCTCCATCGCTATCGATTTGCCGATAAGCACGGATTCGACACCGTCTCTGGCTTGCAACTGGTGCCGCAACGACGCTACCTGGAGCGTAAGCCGCCGCTTGTCAACTGCCCTGCGCACGACAGCTGTCAGGTTATCCGCTGAGAATGGCTTGGCAACAAAGTCGTATGCACCATCTCGTATGGCCTGAACCGCCATCGCGATGTCTCCGTGCCCAGTCACCAGAATCACCGGGAGTTCCTTGTCCAGAATCTGAATCTCTTTCAGCCAGGCCAGGCCGCTCGAGCCAGGCAGCTTTATGTCTGAGACCACCACTGCAGGAACATTTAGTTGCACCGCACAACGGGCAGACTCGACGCAGTCGAAGCACTCCACTGTGAATCCGGCGAGCTCTAGGGCTTGCTGGCTACCGATTCGCACGTCCTCATCGTCTTCGACGAGGATGACGCGGATCTGCTGTGCGTCAGTGATCGGTCGACTCTTGGCCACTGGGATCGCAGGCGGGAAGATCGATGACAAAGCGGGCACCGCCGCTGATTTCATTTGACGCATTCAGAGTTCCACCGAGCTCACGCACGATGTGCGCGGAAATCACCAACCCTAAGCCGAGCCCCATGCCAGCAGGCTTGGTGGTCAGAAAGGGCTCGAACAGTCGCAGGAGTACCTCGTCGTCAATACCCGAGCCCGTGTCTTTGATGACGATGATGCAACGCCCATGTGCTCGCGTTGCTTGCACGGTCACCCGACGCTCGGTCTCCTTCGCCACAGCGTCAATGCCGTTGCCAATCAAGTTCACCAAGACTTGCTCAAGTCGGGTTTGATCTGCTAACACTGTCAGTCCCTCAGGGACTATCTCCGCTTCCAGCTCGACACCGCTCTTTCGAAGGCGATCGGTCAGCAAGAGAAGGGCGCCGCTGACAGCTCGTTGCACGAGAAGAGGGGAAGGCAGCTGTGTGGACTTGTGAGCAAATATCTTCAATTGAGCGACGACCATGCCCAGGCGCTCTGTCACCTGAGCGATCCGCCACAAATTCGCGCTAGCCTCGTCGGTACGGCCATGTTCGATCAGCACGCAGGCGTTGTCGGAAAGCGTTCTCAGCGCGGTCAGCGGTTGGTTGATTTCATGAACCATTCCTGCAGACAGTTGGCCCAGTATCGCCATCTTGCCGGCGTGGACGAGCTCTCTTTGCGTACGCGCAAGTTGTGAGTTTGCCTTGACCAGTTCGCAAGTGCGCTCGATCACGCGTGACTCCAGTGCATCGTTCGCGGCCTGTAGCAAGACCTGGTTTGCGAGACGGTGACGCACCAGCCGCTGTCGTTGCAGCAAGGCGAGCGCGCCCAATAGAAATGCAAGAGCTGCGAGCGATGAGGCAATTCCAACGTTCCAGGCTCCGGCCTTTGCCGCTGCAGTGTTCTGAAGGAGGAGAAGGTGCCATCCGGGCAGAGGAAGATCTCGAGACGCGACGTAGTACTGCCGTCCACTGAGGCGCACAAATGACGCGTCCGGTGAAACCTGCAGCTCGGTGTTCCAGTCGAGAGGACCCAAGGCTGCGCTACCGTATGGGCGGGTCTTGCCGATGTCTTTCAGATCAGACTCATCCAAGGCACGTAGAGGTCGATACTTCCAGCCAGCTTGCGACGAGAGAATCGCCACGCCTCGTTCATCGAGAACGAGCACGTCGCCAGGGAGCTTGGCCCACTCCCGTTCTGCCTTTTCCAAAACGATTTTGACTACCGCCACACCTATCGGCTTTCCGTTCCTGTGTAGCGCGTAGGACATGTAGTAGCCCGCGAGACCACTCGTGATGCCAACGCCATAGAAGCGACCCCGACCTAAGGAGAGTGCATCACGCATATAGGGGCGGAACGACAAGTCCATCCCCAACGGCGTTCCGGGTTGATCCCAATCAGAGGCTGCTAGACAAACCCCGGCCAGATTCAAAACGTAGACGGTTGTTGAGCCTGCGGTCGCGTTGATGCTGTGAAGATAGTGATTGACCTCGCTCTGCACGCCCGCATCGGGGGCGGAATCGAACAGGCGAACGATGTTCGAATTCACCTCCAGCAATTGCGGAAGGTAGTCGAAGCGCGCGAGTTCGCCGTCGAGGCTCGCCGAGATCACATCCAGGCGATGCCCGGCGATCCCCCTCAGATCTTCGACGCCTGAACGAACAACTGTTGTGTAGGCAACTACCCCAACCAGCGCAGTCAGCAGCGCAGCGGCCGTCCACATCGAAAGCTTGTTGACGGACAACGACCGCACTCCGGCACGCTCATCCGACGCGTGCATGTCTGACGCAGGCTGAGCGTGCACGGCGTCGGACAGCGAAATCATTGAGTGCTCACGGTAGAGAGAGCGCCGAGTCTTCCCCGACGCACCGCGCATGGGTATTGTGGAGTTCCACACGTACAGCCCATGCGCGGTGACTCAGAGTGATTCGCTGGCCTCAGAAGCTCCAGCGCAAACCCATGCCAACCTCATTCATGCTTCCCGTACCGTGCGTGCTGGCCAGAACGTAGCCGTCCTTGGTATGGACGTCGTCGAAAGCGACGTAGACATCAGTCTGCGTATCGAATTTGTAGAAGGCTGCGCCGTAGAACGTCTGCCGCTTCCCGTTTGCTGCAGACGTGACGCCGCTCGTGTCCGCAGTGACACTCAACGTGTTCCCACCACCGCTGTAGCCGGCGTTCTTCAGGTCGATGTCGTGGAACCCGAGGACATAGCGCATTTTCCCGGCCGGGGTCACGACGATCGAAGTCGAGAAGACGTGATCGACCCGGCGACCGACGGCTGCCTGGTCAACCTTGGCATAGGCAACACCAGCCTTCCATTGAACGAGTGGCCCGAATTGATAGTTGCCGCCGAACGCGGCGATGTTGTGGGCCAGTTGCGACACGACGGCATGGGTGACTGCACCGTTGAGATTCCAGTCCTGGCCATTGAACGCCAGCGCCACGCTCTCCGTGCTGCCGTTGGAAAATTGCCCCGGAGACGTCGAAGGCCCGTTGCCATTTTCAACGTATCCGAACGCATAGCTTGCACCTGCGACCCACGGCCCCATGACCTTCTTCCAGACGACGCTGCCATCGTTGCGAGTTCCGTCGGCACCGCCCCCGTAGAAGATCAGTTGTTGCATGTTGCTGTTGTTGCACCATCCGGCTTCACTGGTGTCGACTTTGCTGGTTCCGAAGGCGTCGCCCCAGGTCTGGATGAAGTCACGGGCCAAAGTGTTCTGACGACCGAAGGTCAACTTGCCGATGCTGCTGCCCTCGATGCCGATCCAGGCATCGCGATTGAACAGGACATTCGGCGTGTCCATGTTTCCTGTGGGTGATTCGAATTCACTTTCCAGGGTCGCGATGACTTTCGTATCGCTGTCCTTGTCAATGACATGGGACCCGTGCAACCCCCACCGATTGCCGCTCATCCAGGACACGACCATCCCCGTCTGTCGTCTTCCCTGCGCATCTGCGTTGCTTTTGCTTGCAATCGTCGCATCGACCTTGCCGTAGACCGAAAGGATCGTGTCGTTGTCGTGGATCAGGTTCCAGCCGGGCGCTTGCGCGAGCGTCACCGGGTTCGCTGCGGCCGGAGAGACAGCGGGTACGCTGTTCTTGGCAGCCTCGAGTTGACCGAGGCGGTCATTCATAACCTGTATCTGGGTCTTTAGTTCCGAGACGTCGTCGGCGTGCGCGGGGATCGAGGCAACAACGGTGGCAACGGCGAATGCGATAGGCGTAATGTTAATTCTCACGGAGTCTCCTGCTTTTGGTAGATGAATGAATGTCTCAAAGAGAGAAATGCGCGGTTAGTGTCTTCCGATATCGAGATAAACATCAGAGACTTCTGTGGGCACACGCATACTCCCCGAACGCGAGCGGGTCAATTTCGTTTGGGGGCAGTGAATCGACAATCGGATCAAATCTGAGCAACGATTGAATCGCATGCGTGTTTATCCAGCGCACGATCCAGTCGCGACAATGACTATGTCCGATTCAGCTATGCCGATCGACATCGCCTGAAATTCAGAACGAACTCGTCCGAGGTCGTCGTGCCGTCAGGAACTATTGAATGTCGTGTTCATGTGTGTCTCCGTCTTCTTCTTTTGACTGCGCACGGGGTGCGCCGAACCTCTAGCGAGGCACCCTGCCGTATGCAACACTCATGCCACCTCAGACACGCAGCACATCTCATCGTAAGCTATTGATTAATAACGTATTTGCTTTGGCGTTTCGACTTCGTAGGTACGGAACTACATAAACGGAGCTATATCCTCGTATGACATTTCATTCACTCCAATCGACCACTCACTATGAGTTCATGGTGATCCGGAGCCCAGCCGTCTTCTTCGCACCTTCGCCATTCCCGTTGAACTGAGGGAATACCCGATACGGGCTTCGAAGGGGCGATGTTGCACCGAAACTCGCATGGCACGCTTACTCAATTGAGGCATGTGGGAATCCACAATATTCAGCATCGACCCGTGCTGCAGACAATTGGTTTGGCTCGCTGCGGTCACGCATCTCTCGGATGCCCCATTCGATATATGTGAAATGGTAGTTCGAGTCTGTCAGTCAAGAAAAATGCATTTCCAAGACAACCAGGAGACTCGTATGAAAAGCACTTCTCGCCGTCAGATTCTCGGCGCAGCTGCAGCATTGACAACCTTCACATTCGGTATCGCGCGGGCACAGGCTCCGATCGTCATCAAATTCAGTCACGTCGTTGCGCCCGACACCCCCAAGGGCAATGGAGCGAATCGGTTCAAGGAACTGGCCGAGCAACGCACCAACGGCAAGGTGAAAATCGAGATCTACCCGAATAGTCAGCTCTACAAGGACAAGGAGGAAATGGAGGCGCTGCAGCTCGGCTCCGTCCAGATGCTCGCGCCCTCCCTGTCCAAGTTCGGTCCGCTTGGTGCGCGGGAATTCGAGGTGTTCGATCTACCGTTTCTGTTCAAGGACACGGCCGCGTTCAGAGGCGTCACCGAAGGTCAGTTGGGCAGGGATCTGTTCGCCAAGCTCGAGCCCAAGGGAATCAAGGGACTGGCCTATTGGGACAACGGCTTCGAAATCATGAGTGCGAACCGACCACTTCATCACGTGGCCGACTTCAAAGGCCTCAAGATGCGGATCCAATCGTCCAAGGTACTCGACGCGCAGATGCGCGCCCTCGGCGCGATCCCGCAGGTGATGGCGTTCTCAGAGCTGTATCAAGGTCTGCAGTCGGGCGTCGTCGATGGCACCGAAGGCACACCGTCGAACTTCTTCACGCAGAAGATCTACGAAGTGCAAAAGGATATGACGCTGTCGAACCACGGTCATCTGGCCTATGCAACGATCGTCAACAAGAAGTTCTGGGACAGCTTGCCCGCCGATATCCGTACGACGCTCGAAGGTTGCATGAAGGACGCAACGGTCTATGCGAATACCCTCGCAGCGACCGAGAATGCGCAGGCGCTCGAGAAGATTCGTGCCAGCGGCAAAGTCACCCTCTACCAGCCGACCCCGGCCGAGCTTTTGGAGTGGAAGAAGGCGCTCATGGTCGTGCACCAGGAAATGCAATCACGGGTTGGCAAGGACACAGTGGCCGCTGCCTACAAAGCCGCCGGCTTCTTTCCTGTCTGACCTGAGACCACAAGGCCGCCCGGCGCTGTGCCGGGCCCTCACTGGCCTATAGAGGCGCAACGACCGACGCCCGCGAGACGCGATCCGATCGCCGCCGCGCGTGGAAAGTGGCGATACCTCGCACCCTTCGCGTATGCCGCGAGAAAGTTCCCCGATGCTCAATCGCATCCTCAACCACCTAGAGGAGTGGCTCATCGCGTTCCTCATGGGCACGGCGACCTTGCTGATCTTCGTCGCCGTCGTCCATCGCTACGCCGCCGGCGCTCACTACCCGGCCTTCCTGCAGTTCATCCAGGATGGCCTGCTCAAGATCAACCTGGGCTGGGCCCAGGAGCTGTGCATCTACATGTTCATCTGGATGGCCAAGTTCGGCGCCGCATACGGCGTGCGCCACGGCACCCACGTGGGCGTTGACGTACTGGTGCGCGCCCTGCCACCTGCCAAGGCGCGCTGGCTCACACTGATCGGCCTGAGCGGCGGCGCGCTGTTCACGGTGGTCATCGGCACGATGGGCGCGGTGCTGGTCTGGGACGACGGCTTGCATTTCGCGCTAGTGCACGCGCTGGGAATGCGGGAGGGCGACATGTCCGAAGGCGCCACCACACCTGACCTCGAGCTGCCCGTCTGGATTGAGTACTTGGCCATCCCACTGGCGTCCTACCTGATGTGCTTTCGCTTCCTGCAGGTGTTGGTGAAGTTCTGGAAGACTGGCGAACTGCCGCACCATGAAGTCGCCCACGTCGAGGGCCTGCCGGACGTTGACAACTACGAGCCGACACCGCAAGGGAGCATCACCAAATGAGCGCACTCATCATCTTTTCGCTGCTCGTGGTGCTGATGCTCACGGGCATGCCGATCTCGATTGCGCTCGGCCTGACGGTCATGAGCTTCTTCTTCTTCCTCAGCGACGTGCCGATGGCCAGCGTGGGGATGAAGTTGTTCGAGGGGCTCAACAGCTTCCCGATCATGGCGATCCCGTTCTTCATCCTGGCCGGCAATTTCCTCACCAACGGGGGAGCGGCCAAGCGGATGATCCACTTCGCCTCCACCATGGTCGGCCACTTCTATGGCGGCCTGGGCCTGGCGGGGGTGCTCGCGTGCGCGATGTTCGCGGCGATCTCGGGGTCGTCGGTGGCCACCGTCGTCGCTGTCGGCACCATCCTCATGCCGGCCATGCAGGCCGCGGGCTACCCGAAGCGCTTCTCGGCCGGTGTGATCACCACGTCGGGCGCGCTCGGGATCCTGTTCCCGCCGTCGATCAACCTGGTGATTTTTTCGATCGCCACGTCGGGCATGAACGCAACAGGGCCGCACGGCGAGGCGGTGTCCACGGCGTCGGTGGGCGACCTATTCATCGCCGGCGTGGTGCCGGGCCTGGCACTCGCGGCGCTGCTGGGCGTCACCACGTTCTTCCGCGCGAAGAAATTCGACTATCCGCGCATGGAACGCGCTACGTGGGGGGACCGCTGGAAGGCGTTCCGCGAAGCGTCGTGGGGCCTGGCGCTGATCGTCATCGTGATCGGCGGCATTTATTCTGGCATGTTCACGCCCACCGAGGCCGCCGCGATCGCCGCCGTGTACTCATTCCTGATCTCCGTGTTCGTCTACAAGGACATGAAGCTCAAGACGGTGCCCAGCATTCTGCGCAATGCGGCCGCGATGAGCTCGATGCTGCTGTACATCATCACGAACGCGGTGCTGTTCTCGTTCCTGCTGACGTCCGAACAGATCCCGCAGGCGATGGCCGCATGGATGGCCTCACAGGGCTTCGGCGTGATCGTCTTCCTGTTCCTGGTCAACATCATCTTGCTGGCGGCGGGCAACTTCATGGATCCGTCGGCCATCGTGCTGATCATGGCGCCCATCCTGTACCCGGTGGCCGTGAAGTTGGGCGTCAACCCGATTCACATGGGTATCCTGATGGCCGTCAACATGGAGGTGGGCATGTGCCACCCGCCGGTGGGACTGAACCTCTATGTGGCTTCTGGCATCACCAAGATGGGCATCACCGAGCTCACGGTGGCCGTGTGGCCCTGGTTGCTGACGATGATCGGCTTCCTGGTGATCATCACCTACTGGCCACCGCTGTCGCTCTGGTTGCCACACCTACTTGGTCACTAAAATCCCGTGCACTTCTCTCGCAATGTTGAATTGCGACTCAAATTCAGCAGTCGTACCTTGCCTCTCCACGCGTTGAGCGCCTCCCGCCCCTGGCGGGAATGGCATAGGAGCATGCGGTACCAACCATACCTGCCAATGACCACTCAAGAAGACAAGCGCGCCGAACTCCGACAGGCCGCGCTCGAATACCACGAGTTCCCGACCCCGGGCAAGATCGCGGTCACCCCCACCAAGCAGCTGATCAACCAGCGCGACCTCGCGCTGGCCTACTCGCCCGGCGTGGCCGCGGCCTGCGAGGAGATCGTCGCCGACCCCGCCAACGCGTTCCGCTACACCGCGCGCGGCAACCTGGTGGCCGTGGTCACCAACGGCACCGCGGTGCTGGGGCTGGGCAACATCGGGCCGCTCGCCTCCAAGCCGGTGATGGAGGGCAAGGGCGTCCTGTTCAAGAAGTTCGCCGGCATCGACGTGTTCGACCTCGAGATCGCGCAGAACGACCTCGACAAGCTCGTGGACTGCATCGCCGCGCTGGAGCCCACCTTCGGCGGCATCAACCTCGAGGACATCAAGGCGCCGGACTGCTTCTACGTCGAGCGCGAGCTGCGCAAGCGCATGAAGATCCCCGTCTTCCACGACGACCAGCACGGCACGGCCATCGTCGTCGGCTCGGCGCTGCTGAACGGCCTGAAGGTGAGCGGCAAGTCCATCACCGAGGTCAAGCTGGTGGTGTCGGGCGCCGGCGCCGCGGCGCTCGCCTGCCTGAACCTGCTGCTGAAGCTGGGCATGCCCCGAAGCAACATCTGGGTCACCGACCTCGCCGGCGTGGTCTACACGGGCCGCGCGGAGCTGATGGATCCGGACAAGGCCGAATTCGCGCAGGACACCCCGCTGCGCACCCTGGCCGAGGTGATGCACGGCGCCGACGTGTTCCTGGGCCTGTCGGCGGGCGGCGTGCTCAAGCCGGCGATGGTGGCCACGATGAACGCCAACCCGATCATCTTCGCGCTGGCCAACCCGACGCCCGAGATCGCGCCCGAAGACGTGCAGGCCGTGCGCAACGACGCGATCATGGCCACCGGCCGGTCGGACTACCCGAACCAGGTCAACAACGTCCTGTGCTTCCCGTACATCTTCCGCGGTGCGCTCGACTGCGGCGCGACCACCATCAACGACGCGATGGAAGTGGCCGCGGTGCACGCCATCGCGGAGCTGGCGCAGGCCGAGCAGAGCGAAGTGGTGGCGGCCGCGTACGCCGGTGCCGACCTGAGCTTCGGCCGCGAGTACCTGATCCCCAAGCCGTTCGATCCGCGGCTGATGATGAAGATCGCGCCGGCGGTGGCCAAGGCCGCCGCCGACTCCGGCGTGGCCGCCCGCCCCATCGCGGACATGGCCGCCTACCGCGAGAAGCTGCAGACCTTCGTCTATGCCTCCGGCACGGCGATGAAGCCCATCTTCGCGCTCGCCAAGGTGGCCGTGCATCGCCGCGTGGCCTACGCCGAAGGCGAGGAGGAACGCGTGCTGCGCGCGGTGCAGGTGGTCGTCGACGAGAACATCGCGCGCCCGGTGCTGATCGGCCGGCCCCCGGTGATCGCGCAGCGCTGCGAGAAGTTCGGCCTGCGCCTGCAGGAAGGGCGCGACTACGACGTCGTCAACACCGAGTACGACGAGCGCTACCGCGACTACTGGCAGACCTATCACCTTATGACCGAGCGCAAGGGCGTCACCGCGCAGCTCGCCAAGATCGAGATGCGCCGCCGCCTGACGCTGATCGGCGCGATGATGCTGCACAAGGGCGAGGTCGCCGGCATGATCTGCGGCACCTGGGGCTCCACGGCCAACCACCTGCTCTACATCGACCAGGTGATCGGCAAGCGGCCCGGCATCAACACCTTCGCCTGCATGAACGGGCTGATCCTGCCGGGTCGCCAGGTGTTCCTGGTCGACACGCACGTCAACGCCGACCCGACCGCCGCGCAGCTCGCCGAGATCACCATCATGGCCGCCGAGGAGATGAAGCGCCTGGGCCTGATCCCCAAGGCGGCGCTGCTGTCGCACTCCAGCTTCGGCGCCAGCAGCCACCCGTCGGCGCAGAAGATGCGCGACACGCTGGCGCTGCTGCGCGAGCAGGCACCCTGGCTCGAGGTGGACGGCGAGATGCACGGCGACGCCGCGCTCGACCCGGCCTACCGCGCGAAGTTGATGCCCAACTCGACGCTCACCGGCGAGGCCAACCTGCTGGTGATGCCCAACATCGACGCGGCCAACATCTCGTACAACCTGCTCAAGACGGCCGCCGGCGGCGGCATCGCCATCGGCCCGGTGCTGCTCGGCGCGGCCCGTCCGGTGCATGTGCTCACGCCGTCGACCACGGTGCGCCGCATCATCAACATGACCGCGCTGACCGTGGCCGACGCCAGCGCGGGACGCTGCTGCAACCCCTAGAGATTGCACAAGAAAGACTCTCCCTTGCCTGGAAACCCGAATGTCGTCGGCCTCCGACTCGCACCGCCTTACCATCCTTACCTCCGAAGAAATTGACGACCTCTACGGGCTGCCCCGTTTCAGCGACGACGACAGGCAGCTGTACTTCGAACTGAGCCCGGCCGAGCTTGCGGCCGTCGAAGCGCGCACTACCTCGGTGGGGGTGGCCCTGGCGCTGGAACTGGGCTACTTCAAAGCCAAGCGCCAGTTCTTCAACTTCGAGCCGGCCGACGTGATTGACGATCTGCGCTACTTGCTGGCCACCTATTTCCCCGGCCGTCCAGTCGAATCCGTCAAACCACCATCCAAGCCGACCCGCATCAACGTCATTCAGCGCACCATCCTCGAACTGGTGGGGTACCGCTATTGCGATGCCACGGCTCAGCAAGCGCTGGAGGACAAAGCCCGCCGCATCGCGATGCTGTCGACCCAGCCGCTGTACATCCTGCGCGAGTCGCTGCAGCACTTGGCCAACGAGCGCGTGGTGGCGCCGAGGTACACGACGCTGCAAGACATGGTGGGCCGGGTGGTGACCCACGAGGGCAATCGTGTCGCGGTGCTGCTTGCCGCCTCCATGACGCCCGAGGTCGAAAAGGCGCTGGACCTCTTGCTTCAGGCCGATGAGCAGACATACCGCATCAGCGCGTTGAAGCACGAGCCCAGGGACTTCAGCCACAAGGAACTCAAGCGCGAGGTCGAGCGGCGTCAGTTCTTCCGGCCGCTGCATGACTTTGCCCGGACCTTCCTGATCGATGCCGGCTTGTCCAACGAGAGCGGCAAATACTATGCGTCGCTGGTGAAGTTCTACACCGTCTACAAGCTGCAGCGCATGCCCAAGGGGTCAGCACGGCTGTACCTGCTGTGCTTCGCCTTCCATCGATTTCGGCAGATCAACGACAATCTCATCGAGGCGTTCATCCATCTGGTGGGCAACTACGAGAAGCAGGCCAAGCTCGCGGCCGAAGCCGCGATGCAGCAGGCGTTGCTCGACGCCGCCGACCGCCTGCAGGCGGCCGGCGAAGTGCTGCGCCTGTTCATCGACCAGTCCATCGCTGGCGACCGCCCCTTCGCCGAGGTACAGGAGAAGGCCTTCGCGCTGTTGGAGCGCGAGCAGTTTGCCACGGTGGCCGACTACCTGCGCAACATCGCGTTCGACAAGGCCGCCTACCAATGGGGGCACTACACCACGCTCTCACACGCCTTCAAGCGCAACCTGCGGCATATGTTCTGCGAGTTGGACTTCGGCGGCCGGCTCGAGGACGCACCGTTGCTGGAGGCAGTGGCCTTCCTGCAGGGGCTGCTGCGCGCAGGCAAGTCGCCTCGGCAGACCCCGCCGGAGACGTTTCCTCAGGGCCTGCTCCCCAAGAGTTTGCGTCCGTACCTGTACCTCGACGTCGATGCTGCGAAGGGCAAGGCGCGCGCCAAGCGCTTGGATGTCGACCGTTACGAGTTCCTGGTCTACCGGCTCCTGCGCAACGCCCTGGAAGCAGGCGACCTATTCGTGCAGCACAGCAATGAGTTCCGTCGTTTCGAGGACGACTTGATCAGCGACGTGCGCTGGGCGCAGCGAGATGCAGTGCTGAGGGAGATCGCCGCGCCGCTGCTGCTGACACCGATCGAAGAGACGCTGAAGACCTTGCGCGACGCCTTGGAGGCCCGCTTCGCCGAAGTGAACCACCGCATCCAGGAGTCAGCCAATCAGCACATCAAGGTCACAGGCCGCGCTGACAAGCGCCGCTGGAAACTGATCTACCCGACGGCCGAGGAGCCTGTGAACAGCCCCTTCTACGGCCAGTTGCCAGGCATCGGCATCGCCGACCTGCTTTGGTTCGTCACCGGACAGACAGGCTTTCTCGGTAGCTTCACGCACGTGCTTGATCGCTACGTCAAACACGCGCCGGACCCACGACAGATCCTGGCCTGCGTCGTGGCGCTCGGAACCAACATGGGCTTGTGGAAGATGGCCGAGGTCTCCGGGCTGAGCTTCTCGTCGCTGCAGAGCACGGCCCGCAATTTCCTGCGGCTGGAAACCCTGCGCGCGGCCAACGACATGATCAGCAACGCGACGGCCAAGCTGCCGGCGTTCCACCTGTACGACATCCGCGACCAAGTCCATTCCAGCAGCGACGGGCAACGCTTCGAGACGCAGATCAACACGTTCAATGCTCGGCACTCGCCGAAGTATTTCGGGATGCAGAAGGGCATCAGCGCCTGCACGCTGGTGGCCAACCACGTGCCGATCAACGCCCGCATCATCGGCACGCAGGAGCACGAAAGCCACTACGTGTTCGACCTGCTGTACAACAACACGACCGACATCAAGCCCGAGCGCCATTCGACCGACACGCATGGAACGAACCAGGTGAACTTCTGGATCCTGCGTGTTTTCGGCTATGGCTTTGCGCCGCGCTATCGTGATCTGCACAAGAAGATGCAAACGCTGGTGGGCTTCGAGAACCCCGGGCAATATGCCGACATGCTGATCCGGCCATCGCGCAAGGTCTTTGATGAACTGATCGTCAAGGAGTGGCCGAACATCCAGCGCATCATGGCGTCGCTGGCGCAGAAGGACGTGACGCAAGCGACCATCGTGCGCAAGCTCAGCAGCTACCTGCGGCAGAACCAGACGAAGAAAGCGCTGTGGGAGTTGGACAACATCTGCCGCACGTTATACATATTGGATTTCATTGACGACGCAGACCTACGGCAGGCGGTGCAAAAGGCGCTGAACCGCGGTGAGGCGTATCACCGTTTCCGGCGCGCGGTGGCCTATGTCAACGGCGGCACGTTCCGGGTGAAGACAGAGGCCGAGCAGGAACTGTGGAACGAGTGCTCGCGCCTGATCGCCAACGCGGTCATTTTCTACAACACGGCTTTGCTGTCGAAGATATACGAACAGAAGCTGGCGGCTGCGGACCAGGCGGCCATCGAGATCCTGCGGGGTATCTCGCCAGTGGCCTGGCAGCATGTGAACTTGTTCGGTAGCTTCGAGTTCAGCGACGCGACTTCCAAGGTGGACATCGATGCGCTGGCGGCCCGGTATGCCGATGCTGCCTACTGGAGTCAGGCGCTCAAGGAGGAAGCGGCAGAGGTGCTGTTTTCCTAACGAAATCCCATTGAAAATCAATCAGTTAGAGCTGATTTTACTTTTTTGGGGGTTGGGCAAAAATAGCCACCTACGTGCCGGGCGCGCGCCGGACGACGGCCGCCTGCGATCTTCCCGACGGCGACGCGTTCTACGCCGCGCAGATCCGCCAGTACACCACCTTGCCGCTGACGGCCGGCGAGATCCACGAGCGCGGCCTGCGCGAGGTGGCGCGCATCCTGGCCGAGATGCACGACGTGATGCGCGAGGCCCGCTTCGACGGCGACCTGCCGGCGTTCCTGCGGTTCCTGCGCACCGACGCGCAGTTCTACGCGCGCACGCCGCACGAGCTGCTGGCGCACGCGTCGTGGATCGCCAAGCGCATCGACGGCCTGCTGCCGAAGTTCTTCGGCAGGCTGCCGCGCCAGCCCTACGGCGTGGCGCCGGTGCCCGACGACATCGCGCCGTTCTACACCACGGGCCGCTACGTGTCCGCGCCGCGGCCCACGGGCTTTGCCGGCACGTACTGGGTCAACACCCACGCGCTGCCGTCGCGCGCGCTCTACACGCTGCCCGCGCTGACGCTGCACGAGGCGGTGCCGGGCCATCACCTGCAGATCGCGCTGGCGGCGGAGCAGGCGGGGCAGCCCGCGTTCCGGCGCCACGGCTTCGTCGACGCGTACGGCGAGGGCTGGGCGCTCTACGCGGAGCACCTGGGCAAGGAGATGGGCGTGTACCTCACCCCGTATGAACAGTTCGGCCGCCTGACCTACGAGATGTGGCGCGCGGCCCGCCTGGTAGTCGACACCGGGCTGCACGCGCGGCGCTGGAGCCGCGAGGACGCGCGCGCCTACCTGCTGGCGCACACCGCGCTGAGCGAACACGAGGTCGCCACCGAGGTCGACCGCTACATCAGCTGGCCCGGCCAGGCGCTGTCGTACAAGATCGGCGAGCTCACGATCCGCGACCTGCGCGCGCGGGCCGAGCGGCACCTGGGCGCGGCCTTCGACCTGCGTGCATTCCATGACGCCGTGCTGGCCCTCGGTTCGGTACCCTTGGGGCTTCTCGAAGAGCAGGTCGATGCGTGGATCGCGCGCCGGCTCGCGTCCTGAACTCCCACGAGGAATCCCGTGCCCATCGCCTCCCGATTGTTCCGTCGCAGCGCCGTCGCCGGCCTGCTCGCCGCGGCCGCGCTGGCCGCCAATGCGCAGGCCGCGGCGCCCGCCGCCGCGCCCAAGCCCCGCACCACGGCCGACATCCTGCGCGACGCCCCCGCCAGCGTGTGGCGGCGCCCCGACCCGAACGACGTGCTGGCCATGACGCTGCCCGCAGGCATCGTGTGGATCGAGCTGGCCCCGCGCTTCGCCCCGCACCACGCGGCCAACATCCGCACGCTGGTGGCGCAGCACTACTTCGACGGCCTGGCCGTGATCCGCGTGCAGGACAACTTCGTCGCGCAGTGGGGCGACCGCGCCGCCAACGACGACGACACGGTCCACGTGCGCTCGCTGGGCGCGGCGGAGCCGAAGCTGCAGCCCGAGTTCTCCATTCCCGACGCCGGCCTGAAGATCAACCGGCTGAAGGATCGCGACGTCTGGGCTCCGGTCACGGGCTTCGTCGACGGCTTCCCGGTGGCGGCCGACCCGAAGACGCACCGCGCGTGGATCGCCCACTGCTACGGCACCATCGGCGCGGGCCGCGGCGACGCGGTCGACAGCGCCAACGGCGCCGAGCTCTACGCGGTGATCGGGCAGTCGCCGCGCGGCCTCGACCTCAACATCACGCCGGTGGCGCGCGTGCTGCAGGGCATGGAGCTGTTGTCGTCGCTGCCGCGCGGCGGCCAGAACATGGGCTTCTACGACAAGCCAGAGCAGGACGTGCGCATCCTGAAGATCGAGCGCCTGACCGACATGCCCGAGGCCACCCGGCCCGACATCCGCGTGCTGCGCACCGACGTGCCGCAGTGGAACGAGATCATCGAGCTGCGCCGCAACCGCAAGGACGACTGGTACGTGCACAAGGCGGGGGCCATCGACCTGTGCAACATCACGGTGCCGGTGCGGATCGAGCCGAAGGCATCGAACTGACCGCGGCCCGGCGCGCCGGCGCCGCCGTCCAGGCATGAAAAAGCCGCCCGGAGGCGGCTTTTCTCGTCGGCAGGGGGCGCTCAGGCCACCTTGACGTTGAGCTCCTTGACGGCCTTGAGCACTTCCTCGACGTGCCCCGCCACCTTGATGCCGCGCCATTCGGCCACCAGCACGCCGCTGGCGTCGATCAGGAAGGTGGAGCGCTCGATGCCCTTGACCTTCTTGCCGTACATGATCTTGTTCTTGACCACGCCGAACATGTGGCACAGCTTCTCTTCGGTGTCGGCGATCAGTTCGAACGGCAGCTCGAGGCTCTGCTTGAACTTGTCGTGCGACGCCATGTTGTCGCGCGAAACGCCAAATACGACCGCGCCGGCCTTGACGAACTCGGCGTGCATGTCGCGGAACTGCATGGCCTCGGTGGTACAACCCGGCGTGTGATCCTTGGGGTAGAAGTACAGCACCACGGCCTTGCCCTGGAAGGCATGCGGCGTGAACTTGACGCCGCGGGTGGCGAGTGCTTCGAATTCGGGGAGCGCTTTGTTCAGTGCAGGCGTCATGTAGGGTCTCGGTCGAACCGTCGGTCGATCTGGGGTGCGTGACGTGGTCAGGGTCTGTTGATACGGCTCGAGATGACATCGAGTCGGATCAGGCACAACCATCGATTATAGAGTGAACTGCCCATGGCCCTCGTGGGGGGCGCCCCGGGCATGCCCGGCGTCCGCCGGTCGCATGGGCAAATCGCGGCGGATGCGCGTGTTTCCGCGGCGTGAACGGGGCTTGGAGCTCAGCCGGCCGGCGCCAGCAGGATCGCCGCCACCACGCGCCGGCCCTCGTTGGCGAGCACGGTGTACGTGCGGCAGGCGGCGCCGCTGTCCATGGTCTCGACGCCGATGCGGCGCTCGATCAGGCTGCGGTACAGCGCGGGCGACACGAACTTCAGCTTCGGGCCGCTGCCGAAGATCACGACCTCGGGGTCGTACTCGAGCAGGGCGTCGAAGTGGGCCTGCGTCAGCTCCTCCACGCGGCGCGCGTCCCACGCCCTGGCCTGCCCGACCCAAGGCACCAGCATGCTGGTCGAGTAGCCGTCGGCGTTGATGCGCAAGGTATCGACGTCGTAGTGGGTGATGTTGTTCACCCCGTCTAGCGTGTCGGGCTGGAATTTCACGGTGGGATCCTGGGGCGGGGAAGGGGATTCTGCGACGTCGATTATAGGAAGGCGACCCGGATGGACACGCCGAGGGGACCTTGCCGGGCATGTAGCGGGATGTCACATGCGCTGGCTCAAATGCGTGCGCGGCACCTCCCGACGAGGCGCCGTTTCCTCGCCTACAAGCACCTAGCTGGAGCTCCCATGTCCCTGATCCGCCATCCTCTGGGCGCGCTCGCCTGCGCGGCCGCCTTGTCCCTCGCCGGCGCCGCACATGCCGCGACCTTCGATTTCTCCTACACCTTCGCGCCGGACGGTACCAAGTACGTCAACACCGTGACGGGCACGGTGCAAGGCACGCTCGACGGCAGTTTCGTGGAAGGCCTGCACGACTTCCAGCTGTCGTACGACGGCATCGCGTTCACCGGCGTCATCAGCGTGGCCAGCCTGGACGGCGGCGCCGCCCGCCTGTCGAGCGTCGCGGCGGACAACAACCTCATCTTCTCCAACGACGACGGCACCTTCACCTTCGGCTTCGCCCAGGGCTACGGCGACAACGGCGAGCAACTGGTCTTCGCCTCCGACGCGAACCTGTCCGAGCACAACGCCGCCTCCGAACTCGGCGCGACCTCGTGGTCGCTGACCGCCGCGCCCACGGCCGTGCCCGAACCCGCGTCGATCGCGCTGATGCTGGCCGGCCTCGGCCTGGTCGGCACCGCCGCCCGCCGCCGCGCCCGCTGAACGAGGAACACACCATGAACAAGCACAGCCGCTTCCCCATCTCCGCCGTCGCCTCCGCGGTCGGCCTGGCCCTCGTGGCCGGCGCCGCGCACGCGCAGACCGCCTCCACCGTGCGCGGCGTCGTCGCCGGCACCTACTTCTCGCCGCCGTCGGGCACCGTCGCCAGCACCACCGTGGCCTCGGTCTACCAGGGCGTCACCGTCTGCTTCGACACCAACAACAACGGCGTGTGCGACGCCGGCGAGCCGAGCACCACGACGGCCGCCGACGGCTCGTTCACGCTGGCCACGCGCACGCTGGCGCCGCTGGTCGCGCAGGTCTCCACGCAGGCCACCAACGGCGGCAACGCCGTGACGCAACGCAACGTGCTGCGCGTGGCCGCCGAGCAGATCTCGGCCGCCACCGTGAACCCGGCGCTGCCGGCCAGCGTGGCCGTCACGCCGCTGTCCACCGAGATCGCGCGCACGATGGAAGCCGACGGGCTGACCTTCGCCGCGGCCCGCCAGAAGCTGGCCACCCGCCTGGGCGTGACCGTCGCGCAGGCCACCAGCGACACCAACAAGCTCACCGGCGGCGCGCGCCAGGCCGTGCTGGCCGAGTCGGTGATCCTGACCAACCGCTTCGGCCTGGCCGCCCGCATGGCCGACCGCGGCGACGCGGCGTCGATCAAGGACGCGCAGACCGCCGCGATGAACGTCGAGGGCATCCCGCGCTACGACCACATCTTCATCGTGATGCTTGAGAACAAGGCCACGTCGTCGATCAGGGGCTCGGCCTACGCGCCCAAGATCAACGCGTACCTGAACGCCAACAACCAGTTCACCAGCTACTTCGCCACGGGCAACCCGAGCGAGCCGAACTACACCGCGCTCGGCGGCGCCGACGACTTCGGCATCACCGACGACTCGCAATGGAACTGCGACGCCACGGGCGCCAACGCGGTGCAGGACCTGCCGGTGCCCGACAACAAGCAGCCCGGCCTGGCCAGCTCGCCGTTCGCCACCACCTGCACGCAGGCAGCGGCCGTCAACCACAACATCACGGGCCGTCCGAACCTGTTCAACGCACTGACGGCCAACGGCCTGAACTGGCGTACCTACAGCGAATCGATGAACCCGGGCCAGGACGTTCGCACCGACAGCGTCGCCGACCCCGCCGTTCTGGCGCATGACGACCTCTACCCGGCGGGCACGCTGGCGGGCAACACCACCCTGATCGGCAACCCCAGCCTGACCCTGGCGCAGCCGGCGGGCGCCTACAAGACCAAGCACCACCCGGGCATGGCCTACCAGAACGTGCGGAGCGCTCCCGAGTTCAAGACCAGCAACCGCACGCTGGGCGGCGGCCAGTGGGATGCGGCGCTGAAGAACGCCAGCGCCTACGCGATTCCGTCCGGCTACGACTTCGACCAGTTCGGCACCGACCTGCAGTCGGGCGACATCGGCAACGTCAACTTCGTCGTGCCCGACCAGTGCGACGACATGCACGGCATCAGCGTGACCGGCACGCTCAACGGCAAGTCGGTCACCGCCAGCGACTGCAGCAGCGTGGCCAACAACGTGCCCGTTGCCACCGGCGGCAACATCATCGCCCGCGGCGACAACTACGTCGACTACCTGGTCAAGAAGATCGAGGCCTCGCCGATCTGGAAGAACGACAGCAAGCGCGTGGCCATCGTGCTGATGTTCGACGAAGGCAACGCCACCACCGGCTTCAACTCGTGCTGCGGCTGGAACCCGGGCAACAGCACGGTGGCCAAGCCGCTCGTGCAGAACGCGGACGGCACGTTCTCGGTGGACACCTCGGTCAACAACTACACCAGGGGCAACCGCGGCCACGGCCAGAGCGTGTTCGGCGTGATCACCAACCAGCCGAATGCGCCCAAGCAGGTGCAGGACTCCGACGTCTACAGCCACTTCTCGTTCGTGCGCACCCTGCAGGACATGTTCCAGCTGGCCGATCCGGCCGTGCCGGGCTCCTACATGAACCGCTCGAAGTACACCGAGTCGTTCATCGCGGCCAACATCCTGAACCTGCCCGAGTACGTGTCCAGCGCCGACACCCACTTCGACTCGGTGCGTCCGATGAACCACGCCTACGTGATTCCGGCGTCCTACCAGCAGAAGCAGTCGGCCGACCGCACCACCCCGCCGCAGGTGGGCCCGGATGCGAACCAGACCAACGTCTGGGCGTTGAAGTAAGCCGGCGGACGCGGGCCCGCGCCCGCATCTCCGTCAGGCCAGGGCCGGTCGCCGCGCGACCGGCCCTTTCGTGTTCGTTTCGAGACTCCGTTCCATGTTCCTTCGTGATGTCCTTGCGCGCGCCGGCACGGCGCTGGCGCTGGCGCTCGCCGCCGTCGCGGCACAGGCCGACGGCCTGAGCCCGCTCGCCCGGCTGGGCCAGCAGATGTTCTCCGACAAGACGCTCTCGGCCTCGGGCCGCCTCTCCTGCGCGAGCTGCCACGATCCCGCGCACGCGTACGCCGCGCCCAACGGCCTGCCCGTGCAGGCGGGCGGCGCGCGCATGACGCGCGCCGGCGTGCGCGCCGTGCCGTCGCTGCGCTACAAGGAGACGACGCCGCCGTACGCCGACATGCTGGACAACCCCGACGGCATCAGCACCCCGGGCCCGGGCGGCGGCCTGACGCAGGACGGCCGCGCCGCCACGCTGGCCGAGCAGGCCCGCATTCCGCTGCTCAACCCGATCGAGATGGCCAACCGCCGCCCGGCCGACGTGGTCGCGCGCCTGCGCAAGGCCGCCTATGCCGACGCGTTCAGGGCCGTCTTCGGCGAGCACGCGTTCGACGACAAGGCCGCGTTCGACAACGCCACCCGGGCGCTGCAGGCGTTCCAGCTGGAAGACCCGAGCTTCCATCCGTACAGCAGCCGCTACGACCTGTATGCCGGCAACAAGGTCGGCGGCGCGATGTCGCCCGCCGAGGCGCGCGGCTTCGCGGTCTACAACGACCCGGACAAGGGCAACTGCTTCGCCTGCCACTACAACGGCGCCGGCCTCAACGGCAGCGTCGCGCTGTTCACCGACTTCACCTACGCGGCCATCGGCGTGCCGCGCAACACCGAGATCCCGGCCAACCGCGATCCGGCGTACGCCGACCTGGGCCTGTGCGCGCGCCCCGACCACGCCGGCAAGGCCAACGAGCGGTACTGCGGCGAGTTCAAGACGCCCACGCTGCGCAACGTGGCCACGCGCGGCGTGTTCTTCCACAACGGCCGGATGAAGTCGCTGGCCGAGGTGATCCGCTTCTACAACACGCGCGACACCGAGCCCGAGCGCTGGTATCCGACCGTGCGCGGCGTGGTGCTCAAGTACGACGACCTGCCGCGCCGCCTGCACGGCAACATCGACACCCAGAAGCCGCTCGACGGACGCGCCCGCGGCAGCCGGCCGCCGATGACCGAGCAGGAGATGGCCGACCTGGAGGCCTTCCTCGAGATGCTCACCGACAAGGACGTCGTGGCGCTCATCCCCCGCCACGACCCCGCCGCGACCGCCGTCGCCGCCACGAAATGAAGATCCGCGCCATGCTGAAGAAGTTCGTTCCCATCCTCGTCGCCGCCGGCCTGCAGGCCGCGGCCGTCGCCGCGCCGGCGTTGCCGGATCGCGCCGCGGCCGCCGCGGTCGTCCAGCGCTACCTGGCCGAGCACGGCGACTTCTGCCTGGGCAAGTCCGACTGGCCGGTGGACATCAGCGCGATCGACGAGCGGGCGCGCGGCCGCGACGTCGTGCAGATGCCCGTGCTGGAGGCGCTGGGCCTGGTGCGCGCCAGCCGTGCCACGGCGATGCGGGTAGAGGGCCCCGGCCTGGACGAGGACGCCCCGGCCGCGCCCGTGCCGGTGGCCGTCACCCGCTACGAACTCACGCCCGTCGGCGAACACTTCATGCGCGATCGCACCGAGCTGGTGGCGCGCGCCGAGGGCGACCGCGTCGTGCGTGTGCGCGACCTGTGCGCGGCGCACCTCGCGCTGGCCGACGTCGTGGCCGTGGCCCCCGGCGACGGCGCGAACGGCTTCGTCGCCACCTACACCTACGTCGCGCAGCCGGCGCCGTGGGCCGCCGATCCGGCGTTCCAGCGCGCGTTCCCGATGGCGGCGCGCGTGCTCGGCGGCGAGCGCCGGGTGCAGCTCAAGCAGGCCTTCGCGTGGGTGGACGGGCAGTGGCGGCCCGCGGGGCTGGCCGACTGATCGCCGCCGGCGCCGGGGTGGCCGCGGCGCAACCGAAAGCCTTCGCCATTGCACAAGGGACGGTTCAACGGGGGCGGGCACGGCGTCGCGGGGATCGCCTATGAGAAACTTGGCGTCCTCCACTCATCCACAGGGATACCGGCCGTGAAGCCGATTGCCAAGTCCAGCAAGCTCGCCAACATCGGCTACGACATCCGCGGCCCGGTCCTCGACAAGGCCCGCCAGATGGAGGACGAGGGCCACCACATCATCAAGCTCAACATCGGCAACGTGGCCGCGTTCGGGCTCGAGCCGCCCGACGAGATCGTGCAGGACATGATCCGCAACCTGCCGCACGCGGCCGCGTACACCGACTCCAAGGGCCTGTTCGCGCCGCGCAAGTCCATCGTCCACTACGCGCAGGAAAAGAAGATCGCCCACGTGACCGTGGACGACGTCTACCTGGGCAACGGCGCCTCCGAGCTGATCGCCTTCAGCATGAACGCGCTGCTCGACTCGGGCGACGAGGTGCTGATCCCGTCACCCGACTACCCGCTGTACACGGCCGTCGTCGGCCTGTCCGGCGGCACGCCGGTGCACTATCACTGCGACGAGCAGTCGGGCTGGTTGCCCGACATCGCCGACATCCGCCGCAAGGTCACCTCGCGCACCAAGGCGATCGTCGTCATCAACCCGAACAACCCCACCGGCGCGCTGTATCCCGACAGCGTGCTGCAGGAGATCGTGGAGGTGGCGCGCCAGCACGAGCTGGTGATCTTCGCCGACGAGATCTACGACAAGACCCTGTTCGACGGTGCGACCCACACCAGCATCGCGTCGCTCGCCGACGACGTGCTGTGCGTGACCTTCAACGGCCTGTCGAAGAACTACCGCTCGTGCGGCTACCGCGCGGGCTGGATGGTGGTGTCGGGCGCGAAGAAGCACGCGAAGGACTACATCGAGGGCCTCAACATGCTGGCCTCGATGCGCCTGTGCGCCAACACGCCGGGCCAGCTCGCGATCCAGACCGCGCTGGGCGGCTACCAGAGCATCAAGGATCTCGTGGCCCCGGGCGGGCGCCTTGCGCGCCAGCGCGACCTGGCCTACGAGCTGCTCACGCAGATCCCGGGTGTCACGGTGGTCAAGCCCAAGGCCGCGCTGTACATGTTCCCGCGCCTCGACCCGAAGCTGTACCCGATCGCCGACGACCAGCAGTTCGCCTACGAGCTGCTGGCCGAGGAGAAGGTGCTCATCGTGCAGGGCACGGGCTTCAACTGGGCCCAGCCGGATCACTTCCGCGTGGTGTTCCTGCCCAACGTCGACGACCTCACCGAGGCCGTGTCGCGCATCGCCCGCTTCCTCGACGGCTACCGCAAGCGCAACGCCGCCTGACCATGCGCAAGCTGCTCCTGCTCGTGCTCGCCGTGCTCGCCTGGCCCCTGGCCGCGGGCGCGCAGTCGTTCGAGAACAAGGACTGGCAGGTCGTGTGCGACAACACGCGCGCCTGCCGCGCGGCGGGCTACCAGCGCGATGGCGACGCCGGGCCCGGTGTGTCGGTGCTGTTCACGCGCCTGGCCGGCGCGCGCTCGTCCGTCACGGGCGAGGTGCAGATCGCCGACATGGGCGAGGGCGCGAAGCTGCCGTCCAGCCTCAAGCTGAGCATCGCCGGCAAGCCCGCCGGCACGGTCGTGCTGGGGCGCCAGGGCAACCGCGGCGAACTGAGCGGGGCGCAGGTGGAGGCGTTGCTGAAGGCGCTCGAAGGCACCGGCGCCATCACGTTCTCGGCCGGCAAGGGCACCTGGCGGCTGTCGGGCGACGGCGCCGCCTCGGTGCTGCTCAAGATGGACGACCTGCAGGGCCGCGTGGGCACCGCCTCGGCCATCGTCCGGCGCGGCACGCTCAGCGAGGACAACGTCAAGCTGCCGCTGGCGCCGCCCACGGTGCGCGCGGTGCGTGTCGGCCGTCCGCTGGCCGGTGACGACGCGCTCGCCGGCCGCATCATCGCCATGATTCCGCACAACGACGACTGCCCGCTGCTGGACGATCCGCAGGCGCGCCAGGAGACGGCCAATGCGCCGCGCCTGTGGCACCTCGACGCCAACCGCGTGCTGGTGAGCGTGCCGTGCTGGCGCGCCGCCTACAACACGGGCGACGGCTACTGGATCGCCAACCAGAAGCCGCCGTTCGCGGCGCGCGCCGTCACGCTGTCGGCCAGCAACTTCGACGAGGCCACCAGCACGCTGCTGTCCTCGCAGAAGGGGCGCGGCGCGGGCGACTGCGGCGCAGAGGACAGCTGGACGTGGAACGGGTACGACTTCGAACAGACGGCGTCGTCCACGAGCGGCATGTGCCGCGCGATATCGGTGGGCGGGGCGTGGACCCTGCCGACGGTGGTCACCCAGGTGATCCCCGCCAAATGAGAATGCAACGAGAGGTGAAATGAAGATGAAAGCGATCCAGGTCGGCCTGCTGGGCGTCGGAACCGTCGGTTCCGGCACGTACAACGTCCTCACGCGCAACCAGGAGGAGATCCGGCGCCGCGCCGGCCGTTCGATCGAGATCACCATGGTGGCCGACCTCGACGTGGCGCGCGCCAAGGGCGTCGTCGGCGACCACGTGAAGGTGGTGGCCGACGGCCGCGAGATCATCGCCAACCCGGACATCGACATCGTCGTCGAGCTGATCGGCGGTTACGGCGTCGCCAAGACGCTGGTGCTCGAGGCCATCGCCGCGGGCAAGCACGTGGTCACCGCCAACAAGGCGCTGCTGGCCGTGCACGGCAACGAGATCTTCGCCGCCGCGCGCGAGAAGGGCGTGATGGTGGCGTTCGAGGCCGCGGTGGCGGGCGGCATCCCCATCATCAAGGCGCTGCGCGAGGGCCTCACCGCCAACCGCATCGAATGGATCGCCGGCATCATCAACGGCACCACCAACTTCATCCTGTCCGAGATGCGCGACAAGGGCCTCGACTTCGACGTGGTGCTCAAGGAGGCGCAGCGCCTGGGCTACGCCGAGGCCGACCCCACGTTCGACATTGAGGGGGTGGACGCCGCGCACAAGGCCACCATCATGAGCGCCATCGCGTTCGGCATCCCGGTGCAGTTCGACAAGGCGCACGTCGAGGGCATCGTGGGCCTGCAGGCCGCCGACATCAAGCATGCCGAGGCGCTGGGCTACCGCATCAAGCTGCTGGGCATCACGCGGCGCCGCCCGGATGCCGGCGGCATCGAGCTGCGCGTGCACCCGACGCTGGTGCCGGCCAAGCGCCTGATCGCCAACGTGGAGGGCGCGATGAACGCCGTGGTGGTGCAGGCCGACGCCGTGGGCACAACGCTCTACTACGGCAAGGGCGCGGGCGCCGAGCCCACCGCCTCGGCCGTGGTGGCCGACCTGGTGGACATCACGCGCCTGCACACCGCCGACCCCGACCACCGCGTGCCGCACCTGGCCTTCCGCGCCGATTCGCTGGCCGACACACCCATCCTGGGCATCGCCGACGTCGTCACCTCGTTCTACCTGCGCCTGTGCGTGGCCGACGAGGCGGGCGTGCTGTCGAAGATCACCACCACGCTGGCCGAGCACGACATCTCAATCGACGCCGTGCTGCAGCGTCCCAGCCCCGAGCGCAAGGACGGCCAGCAGGACCTGATCATCCTCACGCACAACACCGTCGAGGGCAAGATGCGCGGTGCGATCGAGAAGATGCAGGCGCTGCCCACCGTGCTGGCGCCGATCGTTTCCCTGCGCAAGGAAGACCTGGCCTAATCATGACGACCCCCTCGCTCCTCCCGTCGCTGCCCCCCGAGGGGGAGCTCATCAGTCCTCGGGAGACCCTCGTCCGATGAAGTACCTCAGCACCCGGGGCGACCAGACCCCGCGCGGCTTCAGCGAGATCCTGCTGGAAGGCCTCGCGCCCGACGGCGGGCTCTACCTGCCCGAGCACTACCCGAAGGTCGACGACGCCACCTTGTCGCGTTGGCGCAAGCTCTCGTACGCCGAGCTGGCGTTCGAGATCCTGTCGCTCTACATCGACGACATCCCCGCCGCCGACCTGAAGGCGCTGGCCGCGAAGACCTACACCGCGCAGGTGTTCGGCAGCGAGGCCATCGTGCCGCTGCGGGCGCTGGAGCCCGGCGTGCAGCTGGAGGCGCTGTCCAACGGCCCGACGCTGGCCTTCAAGGACATGGCGATGCAGCTGCTGGGCAACCTGTTCGAGTACGAGCTGGGCCGGCGCGGCGAGACGCTCAACATCCTGGGCGCCACCTCGGGCGACACCGGCAGCGCGGCCGAGCACGCGATGCGCGGCAAGAAGGGCGTCAGCGTGTTCATGCTGAGCCCGTACGGCCGCATGAGCCCGTTCCAGCAGGCGCAGATGTTCAGCCTGCAGGACGCCAACATCCACAACCTGAGCGTGGAGGGCGTGTTCGACGACTGCCAGGACATCGTCAAGGCCGTGTCCAACGACCTCGCGTTCAAGCGCAAGTGGCGCATCGGCACGGTCAACTCCATCAACTGGGCGCGCCTGCTGGCCCAGGTGGTGTACTACTTCGCCGGATACTTCCAGGCAACCGCCAGCAATGCCGAGAAGGTGAGCTTCGCCGTGCCCTCGGGCAACTTCGGCAACGTCTGCGCGGGCCACGTGGCGCGCATGATGGGCCTGCCCGTGGCGCGGCTGGTGGTGGCCACCAACGAGAACGACGTGCTCGACGAGTTCTTCCGCACCGGCACGTACCGCGTGCGCGGCTCGGCCGAGACCTTCGAGACCTCGAGCCCGTCGATGGACATCTCCAAGGCGTCCAACTTCGAGCGCTTCGTGTTCGACCTGCTGGGCCGCGACGGCGCCCGCACCCGCGAGCTGTTCGGCGCGACGCTGCAGCGCGACGGCGCGTTCACGCTGTCGGCCGCCGAGAAGGCGCGCATCGCCGGCTTCGGCTTCGTCTCGGGCAGCAGTACGCACGCCGACCGCCTGGCCACGATCCGCGACACCGACGCGCGCTTCGGCGTCGTCGTCGACACCCACACGGCCGACGGCCTGAAGGTGGCGCGCGAGCACCTGCAGCCGGGCACGCCGATGATCGTGCTGGAGACGGCGCTGCCGGTGAAGTTCGCCGAGACGATAGCGGAGGCGCTGGGCCGCAGGCCCGCGCTGCCGGCCGCGCTGGCCGACCTCGAGTCGCGCCCGAAGCGCTTCACGGTGGTCAAGGCCGACGTGGGCGTCATCAAGGCCTTCGTCGAGGCGCACGCGCCGACGCATTGAGCGGCTTTTCCCCGCTGGAATCGACCCGTTCGCGCGCCCCGGCGCGCGAACGTCCTTTCGGGCTTCCGGGTCGCGCCTTCGGCCCCGCAGACTGTTGCATCATTGGCGTGTGATGAACGCACCTGACTCCAATCCAACGGGCCGCGGCCCGCTCATCAGCGCCGACGACGCGCTGGCGCGCCTGCTCGCGGCCGTCGCCCCGCTCGGCCGCACCGAGAACGTCGCCACGCCCGAGGCCTGGGGCCGCGTGCTCGCCCGGGACGTCGTCTCGCCGGTGAACGTGCCGCCCGAGGACAACAGCGCCATGGACGGCTACGCCATCCGCCTGGCCGACCTCGGCGGCGCCGCGGGCGCGCTGCTCCCCGTGAGCCAGCGCATCGTCGCCGGCCGACCCGGCCAGCCGCTGGCCGCCGGCACCGCGGCGCGCATCTTCACGGGGGCGCAGGTACCCGCCGGCGCCGACGCGGTGGTCATGCAGGAACACTGCGAGGCCATCGCCTCCGACGCTCCGTTCGGCGCCGTGCGCGTGAACGAACTGCCGTCGCCGGGCATGGCCATCCGCCGCCAGGGCGAGGACGTGATGCAGGGCCGCGTCGTCCTGGCGGCCGGCCACCGGCTCGACGCCGCCGCCATCGGCCTGGCCGCCACCGTGGGCATGGCGCGCCTGGACGTCGCCGCGCGGCCGCGCGTGGCGCTGTTCTCCACCGGCGACGAACTGGTGATGCCCGGCGAGCCGCTGCCGCCGGGCGCCATCTACAACTCCAACCGCTTCATGCTGGGCGCGCTGCTGCGCGGGCAGGGGTGCCTCGTCACCGACCTGGGCAACGTGCCCGACCGGCTCGACGCCACGCGGGCGATGCTGCGCGAGGCCGCGGCAGGCCACGACCTGATCCTCAGCTCGGGCGGGGTGTCGGTGGGCGAGGAAGACCACCTGAAGCCCGCGCTGGCCGCGGAGGGACGGCTGGCCCTGTGGGCCATCGCCATCAAGCCCGGCAAGCCGCTGGCGTTCGGGGCGGTGCGCCGTGAAGGCGGCGAGACGTGGTTCATCGGCCTGCCGGGCAACCCCGTCTCCAGCCACGTCACGTTCACGCTCTTCGTGCGCCCGGTGCTGGCCCGGCTGCAGGGCGCGCGGGCCACGCTGCCCATGGGCGTGCCGGTGCGCGCCGATTTCGCGTGGCCCAGGCCCGACAAGCGGCGCGAATTCCTGCGCGTGCGCCGCAACGACACCGGCGGCCTCGACCTCTACCGCAACCAGGGCTCGGGCGTGCTCACCTCGCTCGCCTGGGGCGACGGCCTGGCCGACATCGCGCCCGGGCAGGCGGTGCAGCCCGGCGACCTGGTGCGTTTCCTGTCGCTGGCGGAGCTGGCGCCATGAGGCTGACGCTGAAGTACTTCGCGTCGCTGCGCGAGGCGCTGGGGGCGGGTGGCGCGCTGGAGTGGACGCCCGAGGGCGAGCCCACGGCCGCGGCCCTGCGCGCGTGGCTGCGCACGCAGTCGGACGCGCATGCGCGGGCGCTGGCGCCCGGACGCGCGGTGCGCGTGGCCGTCGACCAGGCGCTGGCCGACGAGGCGGCGCCGTTGCGCGACGGGGCCGAGGTGGCGTTCTTTCCGCCGGTCACCGGGGGTTGAGCGCCATGGCCCGGGTGCGCATCCAGGAGGCCGACTTCGACGTCGGCGCCGAGCTCGCCGCGCTGCAGGGCGCGCGCACCGACGTCGGCGCCGTGGCCAGCTTCACGGGCCTCGTGCGCGGGCATACGCGCGAGGACGACGTCTCGGCACTGACGCTGGAGCACTACCCGGGCATGACCGAGCGCGCCATCGAGGCGATGATCGCCGAGGCCGAGGCGCGCTTCGGCGTGCGCGAGGCCCTGGTGATCCACCGCGTCGGCCGGCTGCTGCCGGGCGAGCGCATCGTGCTGGTGGCCGTGGCGGCCTCGCATCGGCGCGACGCGTTCCAGGCCTGCGAGTTCCTGATGGACTACCTGAAGACGCACGCGCCGTTCTGGAAGAAGGAGACCACGCCGCAGGGAGAGCGCTGGGTCGACGCGCGCGTGGCGGACGACGCCGCGCTGGCGCGCTGGGGGCTGGCGTCGGCCAACGCGGCGCCGGACGCGCCCGGCGGCGCCTGATGCGCACGCTGGCCCCGGGCAGGGCGCGGCCCCTGCGACAATGTGCCGAGGCAGCCTTCCGCGCCGCCGTTTCCCGCCCCCTGTTGCCGCGATGACCGTTCCCTCTCCCGTGCTGGCCCCCCTGACGACCTGGACCCAGGCCGCCCTCGTCTCCGTCGGTGGCGTCGCCGGCTGCCTCGCGCGCTGGCGCATGGGCGTGTGGCTCAACGCGCTGCCGTGGCCGATCGCCGCCGGCACGCTGGCGGTCAACGTGATCGGCGGGCTGGTGATCGGCTTCATGATGGTCGTCCTCATGCGCGTGCCCTCGGACGGCTGGCGCCTGCTCGTGGTCACCGGCTTCCTGGGCGGCATGACCACCTTCAGCGCGTTCACGGCCGAATCGCTGGGGCTGCTGATCAAGGGGCAGGTCGGCGTCGCCGTCCTGCACACGCTGGTCCACGTGTTCGGCGCGCTGCTGGCGGCCACGCTGGGCTGGATGATCGGCCGCTGGATCCTCGGTTGAGCACGCAACGCATGGCCGATGACCTCCAACCCGCTGCCGGCGTGCCGGTGCCCGAACTGGCCGCGAACGAGCTCGCCCCGGACGAACTGCGCCAGGCGCTGGGTCGCTTCGTCACCGGCGTCACCATCGTCACCTGCCGCGACGAGCACGGCGCGCCGGTGGGCCTGACGGCCAACTCCTTCAACGCCCTGTCGCTCGATCCGCCGCTGGTGCTGTGGTCGCTGCGCGAGGCCAGCTCCACCATCTCGGCGTTCACCGGCGCGAGCCACTTCGCGATCAACGTGCTGGCCGCCGACCAGGTGGACCTGTCGCGCCGCTTCGCGCGGCCGTCGAGCGCCAAGTTCGACGCCGGCGAGTGGACGGACGGGCAGGGCGGGGCGCCGCTGCTGGCCGGCTGCGTGGCCGTGTTCGAGTGCCGCCGCCGCAGCCACCACGCCGCCGGCGACCACGTGCTGTTCATCGGCGAGGTGGAGCGCATCGGCGGCTCGGCCGCCACGCCGCTGGTCTACCACGCGGGCCACTACCGTACCCTGAAGGACGCGGAGTAGCCTCCGCTGCAACGCGTGGTTTGGCGCCGCGTTGATCTCGCGCATTGATCGCGGACCCCGCAAGGCCCACACTCAGGGCGCGCTCCGGCATGCTCGTTGCGGGCGCTTGAAAACTCATCCGCCGCACCCATTTGCGTGGCAGTTTGAAAGGATTTTCAAGATGCGACTCGACAAGTTGACGACGGCGTTCCAGCAGGCCCTGGCCGACGGCCAGAGCGCCGCCGTCGCACGCGACAACCCCTACGTCGAACCGGCCCACGTCCTGGCGGCCATGCTGGCCCAGCCGGACGGCCCCAAGTCCCTGCTCGACCGCGCCGGCGCCAACACCGCCGGCCTGAAGACCGCCATGGACGGGCTCATCGCCGGCCTGCCGCAGGTGCAGGGCGGCGGTCAGGTGTCCGGCAGCCGCGACCTGCTGCAGCTGCTGCAGCAGGCCGAGAAGGAGGCCGGCAAGCGCGGCGACCAGTTCGTTGCCAGCGAGATGTTCCTCGTTGCGCTGGCCGACTCCAAGTCCGACATCGGCGGCGTCGTGCGCGGCCACGGCCTCACGCGCAAGGCGCTGGAGGCGGCCATCGACGCGGTGCGCGGCGGCGCCACGGTGGATTCGGCCGAGGCCGAGGGCCAGCGCGAGGCGCTGAAGAAGTACACGCTGGACCTCACAGAGCGCGCGCGCAAGGGCAAGCTCGACCCGGTGATCGGCCGCGACGACGAGATCCGCCGCGCGATCCAGGTGCTGCAGCGCCGCAGCAAGAACAACCCGGTGCTGATCGGCGAGCCGGGCGTCGGCAAGACGGCCATCGTCGAGGGCCTGGCCCAGCGCATCGTCGCGGGCGAGGTGCCCGAGACGCTGAAGAACAAGCGCGTGCTGGTGCTGGACATGGCGGGCCTGCTGGCCGGCGCCAAGTTCCGCGGCGAGTTCGAGGAGCGGCTCAAGGCCGTGCTGAAGGAAGTGGCGCTCGACGAGGGCCGCATCATCCTGTTCATCGACGAGCTCCACACCATGGTGGGCGCCGGCAAGGCCGAGGGCGCGATCGACGCGGGCAACATGCTGAAGCCGGCGCTCGCGCGCGGCGAGCTGCACTGCATCGGCGCGACCACGCTCGACGAGTACCGCAAGTACGTCGAGAAGGACGCCGCGCTGGAGCGCCGCTTCCAGAAGGTGCTGGTCGACGAGCCCACGGTGGAGGCGACCATCGCCATCCTGCGCGGGCTGCAGGAGAAGTACGAGGTCCACCACGGCGTGGAGATCACCGACCCGGCCATCGTGGCCGCGGCCGAGCTGAGCCATCGCTACATCACCGACCGCTTCCTGCCCGACAAGGCCATCGACCTCATCGACGAGGCCGCGGCCAAGGTCAAGATCGAGATCGACTCCAAGCCCGAGGTGATGGACCGGCTCGACCGCCGCATCATCCAGCTCAAGATCGAGCGCGAGGCCGTGCGCCGCGAGACCGACGAGGCCTCGCAGCGCCGCATGGGTCTGATCGAGGAGGAGATCGTGCGCCTGGGCCGCGAGTACGCCGACCTCGAGGAGATCTGGACCGCCGAGAAGGCCGCGGCGCAGGGCTCGGCGCACCTGAAGGAAGACATCGACAAGATGCGCTTCCGGATGGAGGAGTTGAAGCGCAAGGGCGACTTCAACGCCGTCGCCGAGCTTCAGTATGGCAAGCTGCCCGACCTGGAGCGGCGTCTGGCCGAGGCGCAGGCCGTCGAGGCCGGCAAGACTAAGACGGGCAACGCGCCGCAGCTGCTGCGCACGATGGTGGGCGCGGAGGAGATCGCCGAGGTCGTGGCGCGCGCCACCGGCATTCCGGTGGCCAAGCTGATGCAGGGCGAGCGCGACAAGCTGCTGCAGATGGAAGACAAGCTGCACGAGCGCGTGGTGGGCCAGGACGAGGCGATCAAGGTCGTGTCGGACGCCATCCGCCGCTCGCGCGCGGGCCTGTCCGACCCGAACCGCCCGCTGGGCTCGTTCCTGTTCCTGGGCCCCACGGGCGTCGGCAAGACCGAACTGTGCAAGACGCTGGCCGGCTTCCTGTTCGACAGCGAGGATCACCTGATCCGCGTGGACATGAGCGAGTTCATGGAGAAGCATTCCGTGAGCCGCCTCATCGGCGCGCCGCCCGGCTACGTCGGCTACGACGAGGGCGGCACGCTCACCGAGGCGATCCGCCGCAAGCCCTACAGCGTGCTCCTGCTCGACGAGGTGGAGAAGGCCCATCCCGACGTGTTCAACGTGCTGCTGCAGGTGCTGGACGACGGCCGCCTGACCGACGGCCAGGGCCGCACGGTCGACTTCAAGAACACCGTCATCGTGATGACCAGCAACCTCGGCTCGCAGATGATCATGCAGATGGCCGGTCAGCCGTCGGAAGAGATCCGCGACGCCGTGTGGGAAGAGGTCAAGGGCCATTTCCGCCCCGAGTTCCTCAACCGCATCGACGAGACGGTGGTGTTCCACGCTCTGGACCGCGCCAACATCGAGGCCATCGCGAAGATCCAGCTCGCCACGCTGGAGCAGCGCGTGCGCAAGATGGACATGACGCTGGAGGTGTCGCCCGCGGCGCTGCGCGAGCTCGCCAAGGTCGGCTTCGACCCGGTGTTCGGCGCGCGGCCGTTGAAGCGCGCGATCCAGCAGCGCATCGAGAACCCGGTGGCGCGCCTGATCCTGGAGGGCCGCTTCGGGCCCAAGGACGTGATCCCGGTGGACGTCGCGGGGGGCGAGTTCAGCTTCGGGCGCACGGTGCACTGAGGCCTTTCCACCGCTCGCCTGGCAAGGCCTGTCGCTTCACGGCGGCAGGCCTTTTTCACGAGCGGTCGTCAGGCGCCGGCCGCCTCCCGCGCGATCCAGTCCGCCACGGTGCGCACGGCCGCGCGCGGTGCCGCGTCGGCCCGCAGCAGCCAGTAGGCGTAGTCGGTCTCCGTGCGGGCGGGATCGACGACGACCAGCCGGCCGTCGTCGAGCAGCGGCTGCAGCAGCGGCAGGCGCCCCAGCGCCACGCCCTGGCCGGCGAGCGCGGCCTGGATGACGGTGTCGTACTGGTTGAAGCGCAGCATCGCGCGCGGCTTCGCGCCGGCCCAGCCGCGCTTTTCGAGCCAGGTGGCCCAGCGCAGCCAGGCGGGCCGCAGGTGGTCGCGCGGCGGATCGATCTCCAGCAAGGTGAGCCGGGCCAGCGCCTGGCGCGTGTGCAACGCGGCGGCGCCGAAGGACGGGTGCGCCACGGCGACCACCGTCTCGCCGAACAGCCGCCGCGCGTCCGGGGTGGGCGGCGTGTCGGGCGCGTAGCGGATGGCCAGGTCGATGTCGTCGTTGCGCAGGTCCGCCACGCGGTCGCTGGCGGACACGCGCAGCTCCACGCCCGGATGCGCGGCCTGCAGGCGGCTGAGCCGCGGCAGCAGCCACAGGCCCGTGACGCCGATGCTGGCGCTGAGCACCACCGGCGCGGCCTCGCCGCCGGCGCGCAGGTCGCCCATCGCGTCCTGCAGCTGCTGCACGGCGCCGTCGGCGCTGCGGAACAGCCGCTCGCCCTCGGGCGTGAACGCGATGGCCCGGTAGCCGCGGGTGAACAGGCGCACGCCCAGCTGCTCCTCCAGCGCGGCCACCTGCCGGCTGACGGCCGACTGCGTAAGGCACAGGTCCTCGGCCGCGTGCGTGATGCTCATGCGCCGGCCCACGGCGACGAAGCCGCGGACGAGATCGAGCGAGGACAGCTTGACGAGAGGCAGTGACATTCCCTGGACGCATGCAAAGCAATGGATTGATCAATTGAAGCACGGGCCGCGATGTCCTTCAATGGCGACGCCGGCCGTCCTGCCGGCAGACCCCTGGAGCCCCGCATGTCCCTCGCCGTCCTGCCGTCCAACGCGCCGCCGCCCGCCTGGTGGCGCGAACCCTGGGTCGTCGTCCTGTGCGGCGGCGCCATCATGGGCCTGTCGCTGGGCGTGCGCTACGTGCAGGGGCTGTTCCAGCTCCCCATCGTTGCCGACCGCGGCTGGACGCGCGAGACCTTCGCGTTCGCGCTGGCGGTGCAGAACCTCGCCTGGGGCGTCGCGCAGCCCGTCACCGGCATGATCGCCGACCGCTTCGGCGCGGCCCGCGTGATCGCCGCCGGCCTGGTGCTCTATGCGCTCGGGCTGGCCGCGATGACCCGGGCGGCCACGCCGCAGGCCTTCGTGTGGAGCGCCGGCGTCTGCGTCGGCGTGGCGCTGTCGTGCACCGCGTTCGGCGCGGTCTACGGCGCCCTGAACCGCCTGTTGCCGCCGGAGCGCCGCAGCTGGGCGATGGGCCTGGCCGGCGCGCTGGGCGGCTTCGGGCAGTTCGCCCTGGTGCCGGCGGCGCAATCGGCGATCGCGCGGGCGGGCTGGGGCGGCGCCTTGCTCGCGCTGGCGGCGGCGATGGCCGTGCTCCTGCCCCTGGCGTGGCCGCTGCGCGAGACACGCGAGGCGAGCCCGCCGGCGCTTCCCGCCTCGGCGCCCGCGCCCGGCCTGTCCGCGGCGCTGCGCGAGGCCGCCGGCCACCGCGGCTTCTGGCTCATGAACCTCGGCTTCACGGCCTGCGGCTTCCAACTGGCGTTCATCGCCACGCACCTTCCCGCGTACCTGCTGGACAAGGGCCTGCAGCCCGCGAACGCCGTCGCCGCGCTGGCCATCATCGCGCTCGCCAACACCGTGGGCACCTATGTCTTCGGGCTGCTGGGCGCCCGCCTGCGGCGCAAGAAAGTGCTGTCGGCCATCTACCTGGCGCGCACGGCGGCCATGGCGCTGTTCGTGCTGCTGCCCCTGAGCGCGGCCAGCCTGTACGCGTTCGCGGCCGTGATGGGCTTCATCTGGCTGGGTACGCTGCCCCTGACAAACGGGCTGGTCGGCCAGGTCTTCGGCGTGCGCTACATCGGCACGCTGTTCGGCTTCGTGTTCTTCGGCCACCAGGCCGGCTCGTTCCTGGGGGTCTGGCTGGGCGGCGTCGTCTACGTGCACACCCATTCGTACGACCTCGTGTGGCTGATCGCGATGGCGCTGGGCGTGCTTGCCGCGGCCCTGCACTGGCCCATCGACGACCGCGAGCTCGCGCGCGAGGGCGCGCTGGCGCGGGGGGCCGCGTGAGGCGCGCGCTGGCGCGAGGCGCGGGCGGCCTGGCGTTCGCCGCCGGCTGCGCCATGCTTGCTGCCGCCTGGCTCGATCCCGACAGCGTGATGGCGCTGTGGGCGCTGGCGTCGTTCTGCCGCTGATCGCGGCGCCGGCGGGTGCCTCGTCCAGGCCGCTTCACGGACTTTCATGAAACTGAAGGTAGGATGCGTGCACCCCTTTCCGGGAGGCCTCGGCCGATACCCCTCACCGCATGCGAATCTCCAACGCCCAGTTCGACCGGATGGTCGCGGACTACTGGCGCCAGCGTGTCGACAGCGCGCTCCGCAAGTCCGTGCCCGAGTACCGCGGCGCCAGCCAGGCGCTGCGCGACGACTTCCTCACGCTGGCGCTGGACGACGCCGAGGACGCCGGCTTCGTCACCGAGCAGGGGGCCGCCGGCTACGTGCTCGGCGCCTGGTACCTGGAGCCCGGCTTCGAGGCGCGCAGCGCGCTGCTGTCGGCGCTGTTCAAGAGCGGCATCCCCGAGTTCCGTCGCCTGCACGCGATGAACGCCTGGGTCGGCGCGACCATCGCGGCACCCGGCGACCCCGCGGGCGCCGACGACGCGTTGCGCAAGGCCTTCGACATGACGCACGCCTGGGGCCGCGGCGCCGCCAGGCGCGCCTGAGCCAAGAGGGCACGCATGGGACTTCGCGACTACATCAAGAGCAAGCTGGCGGACAAGCTTGCCGATTCCAAGGCCAAGGAGATGCAGGCCGGCGCGGCCGCCAAGACCGACGCCATCCGCAAACAGGACTACGATGCCGCACGGCAGTCGATGCTGGGCGACTTCGCCAACACGCCCATCGCCGGCTGCCCGCAGTGCATGGCCAACGCCAAGGCGCAGCGGCGCGCGGACCGGCTGAAGCTCGTCAACGACTCCATGCTGAACTGCCCCGAGCACGCCGCCGAGGCGCAGCGGCTGCGCGCCGACATGGACGAGGTGGAGAACATGCGCTGCGCCAAGCAGGTCTACATCGACAACGATCCCAACGCGCCGGCAGACCTGAAGACGGGGGCGCCGATCGGGTTCACGAAGGCGACGCCGGATCAGTTGGCAGACATGGGCCTCGACCAGGATACCCTCACGCCATCGGGCACCGAGTTCAAGGCCGCCGTCTACATGAAGGATCCGGCGGTCTGGGGCGATGACATGCAGCCCCCGGCCATCGTGGCATTCCGGGGTTCGACGCCGGCGACGGAGGACTGGGTGAACAACTTCCACCAGGATGCGAACATGGAGGCGCCCTATTACCGTCGCGCGGTCGACATCGGCACGAAACTCGAGAAGAGCGGTGCCGACGCGCGGCTGGTGGGGCACTCCCTCGGGGGAGGCCTTGCCAGCGCGGCTCAAGGGGGAAGCGGCCTTCTGGCGTCGACATACAACGCCGCGGGGCTCAACTCCGACACCGTGCCCCAGTACAGTGGCGACATGACCAAGGCGGCCGACGCGGCATCCATCACGGCCATTCGCGTCAAGGGCGAGGTCCTGACGAAGACCCAGGAGAGTCTGTTCGGCTCCAAGGGCTTGTCCATGATGGCGAACTCGGCGGTCGGCACCAAGCGTGACATCGATCCTGTGCACAACGAAGCCTACCTCGCGGCGCTCAAGGCCGAAGGCAAGGCTGCGGCCGGCGACGACTACTCGACTTACCTCCACGGCATGGACGAGGTCATCGGCTCGATGGAGAAGGAAAAGTCGGCGGACGAGGCCACGCTCAAGGCCTGCGCCGCAGGAAACCCGCCATGACTGCGTGCCGCGCCGCGCTGCGACGCTGGTTGCGTCCGGCCACCTTGCTGACTGTACTCACGTTGACTGGATCACCCATCATGGCCCTGCCCCTGCCGCCATCTCTTCCGGCTCCGAAATTCAAGCTCGATGCGCCCGCCAAGTATTTCGACGATGCGCTGACGCAGGCGCTGCTGACGGCTGCGCTGTCCGGCGACTTGGCGCAGGCCAAGGCTGCGATCCAGCGCGGCGCGTCGCCTGATGCAGAAGGGCCCAAGGACAATCCGTACAACCACCTGCGGCTGCTGCATTACGCGATCGCCGCGGACAGCGTGCCGGGCATACGGACGTTGATGGCAGTCGGCGCGAACCCTGAACTCGAGACACTGGGCGGTGCTGGCCTGCCATTGCTGTTCGCCGTGACTCTCGACAAGCCGGAACTGCTGTCACTGATGCTCGACCTGCGACGCGCCGACACGCTGGCGCCGCGCACGAAGAAGCTGCTGATGTTCCATGCCGTCGCCGAGCGTCGTCCAGCATGCCTTGCGGTGGCGATCAAGCACGGCGTGTCGATCGACACGGCGGACGACGCAGGCAACACCGTGCTGATGAGTGCGATCGACATGCAGGACTACGAACTTGCGGCGTGGTTGATGGAGCAGGGCGCCTCTGTGACGCTCTCCCTGCGCGACCAGACCGTCGCGTGGGCCATCGAGTTCCAACTCGGAAAATACGTTCCCGGCTCACCAACGTATCAAAAGGTGCTTGCCCTGAAGCAGATGGCCGAACAGCGCGGTGCCCAGTTTCCCGCCAAGAGCCCGAAGCAGCGGCGCGAGGAGCGCAAGGCGGCGTCGTCGGGCGGCTGAGCGCGGTGGCGGCGCTGTCCGATTCATTGCCGAGGTCTTGGCGGCGTATCGCCGTCGCTGGCGTTCTCGCACTGACAGGATCGCTCACCATGGCCGCACCCCTACCTTCCTCGACGCCACCACCGAAGTTCAAGCTCGACGCCCCCGCCAGCTATTTCGACGACACGCTTAGCCAGTCGCTGCTTGCCGCTGCATTGGCCGGCGACCTTGAGATGGCCAAGGCCGCCGTCACGCGCGGTGCGTCACCAGACGCCGAAGGCCCCAAGGCCAACCCTTACAACCACCTGAGGCTACTGCACTACGCCATCGCGGCGGGGAGCGTCCCCGGCATTCGCACGTTGATGGCCGTCGGCGCGAACCCGGAAATCGACACGTTGGGGTCGGCGTCGTTGCCGCTGCTGTTCGCGATGAACCTGGACAAGCCGGAGTTGCTGTCCTTGATGCTTGACCTGCATCCGGTCGACACCCTCCAGCCCAGAACGAAGAAATTGCTGATGTTCCGCTCGGTGACGGTGGGACGCCCCCGCTGCCTGGAAGTCGTGATCAGGCATGGCGTGCCGATCGATTACCCGGACGACACCGGCGCCAACGTGTTGATGGACGCCATCGATGCGCAGGATTACGACCTCGCTGCTTGGTTGATGGAACAGGGCGCGTCCGTGACGATCAACGCGCATGATCGGACCGTCGCCTGGAGTCTGGAATTCCATCTCGCCAAGTACAAGCCGGGATCGCCGCCATACCAGGAGGTACTTGCCCTGAAGCAGATGGCTGCACAACGCGGCGCGGAGTTCCCTGCCAAGAGTCCGAAGCAGCGGCGCGAGGAGCGCAAGGCCGCTTCGGGCGGTTGATGATGGTCGAGGAGCGCCCAAGGTGAGTGCGTCGTCGTCTGCTCGTTCATCGCGGTGCCGGGTGCTTGCACACGCCTGCCGCGCCGCCCGATCGGGCGATACCCGATTCCTGTGATGTCCAGATCGATCCTGGCTTTGATTCTCGGGTGTCTGACGATGGGGCACGGCGCGGCGCGGGCCGGCGAGATCTATTCGGCCGGCGAGACGTTTTCCGAGCCGGAGTACGGGCTCGTGCTCGACATTCAGACGGGCGACGAGGCGGCGGCACGCAAGAAGATCGCGGCGGGACTCGATCTCGACCAACCTGTGGCACTGCCGGCGACGTTCGATTTCAAGAGAATCTTCGGGCTCTCGCCGCTCGATCGAAAGATGGCCGACGCGCTGACCCCGGCACCGTCGGGCGGTCGCTCGGATGAAACGGTCACCATCCTCAATTTCTTCATCGCCAATAACGACCTGCCGGCGATTCGCCTCGCGTTGAAGCTGGGGGCGAATCCCAACGCCAAGGGAAGTTTCTACTACGACTCGTTTCGCTTCGCCTCCGAGTTCGAGCGGGCGGACGCCCTGGATATCCTTCTTCAGGCCGTTCCGTTTTCGAAGATGACCGACGCCGACCAGGCTCGGTGCCTTGCGGGCCTGCCGAAAATCAAGACCGTCAACCACTGGCTGTCGGAAACGGAGTACCGACTCGATCCGACCTTGCTGCAGGTGGCGAACAAGTACCATCCGAACTTCAACCTGCGGATGCCCGAGCGCGGCGGCGGCACGCTGCTCACCAGCAACATGAACTTGTCGGGCTATGAAACGGTGCTGTGGCTGCTCGAGAACACCGAGGTCGACGCCAGGCTGCCTGACGGACAGGGCCGGACGGTCGCGAGCATCACGGCCGAATGGCTCCGGGGCGTGAAGGCCGACGACCGCCATCGCAAGATGATGCTTCTGAAGATCAAGGACGCTCTCGCCGCGAAGGGCATTCCGGTCGATTGAGGTCGCGTTTCCTGCCGCGGGCCGATCGACGACCGTGCCGCAGCCGGCAAAGAAGCTGCCGCGTCGTCACGCGGTTGAAACAGCGCCGTGGCAGGCCGGCCGCAAGGGTTTGGCGCAGTTCGTAGAATCGTCGCGTCGAACGCGGCAGGATTGGGCGCTCGGCACCGCCCCGCAGCCGTCCCGAGACCCCCGTTCATGTCCACCTCGTTCGCCTCCGCCGCCTCCTCTCGCGAATCCTCCGCGGGCAGCCCCGTCGTCATCGTCGGTGCCGGCCTCGCGGGCCTAACCGTGGCGCTGCACCTGGCGCGCCACGGCCGCCGCGTGATCGTGCTGGCCAAGCGCGGCCTGAGCGAGGGCGCCACGTCGTGGGCGCAGGGCGGCATCGTGGGCGTGCTGGGCTCGGACGACTCCATCGAATCGCACGTGCGCGACACGCAGGACGCCGGCGCCGGCATTGTCGACGAGCACACCGCGCGCTTCATCGCCGAGAACAGCGCCAAGGCGGTGGAATGGCTGGTGGACAACGGCGTGCCGTTCACGGCCGACGCCGACGGCCCGCTGGGCCTGCACCTCACGCGCGAGGGGGGCCACGCCGTGCGCCGCATCGCGCATGCGGCCGACGCCACGGGCCGCGCGATCCACGAGTCGCTGCTCGCGCAGGCCCAGGCGCACGAGCTGATCACGCTGCGCGAGCGCTGGATCGCGGTCGACCTGATCACGTCGCGCCACCTGAAGCGCGACGAGCTGCCGCGCGTCTACGGCGTCTACGCGCTCGACATCGACTCGCGCAAGGTGGAGACCATCGCCGCGTCGGCCGTCGTGCTCGCGACGGGCGGCGTGGGCAAGGTCTACCGCTACACCAGCAATCCCGACACCTCCACCGGCGACGGCATCGCGATGGCCTGGCGCGCGGGCTGCCGCGCGGCCAACATGGAGTTCATCCAGTTCCATCCCACCTGTCTGTACCACCCGCAGGAGCGCAGCTTCCTCATCACCGAGGCGCTGCGCGGCGAGGGCGCGTTGCTGAAGCTGCCGGACGGCACGCGCTTCATGCCGGCCCACGACGAGCGCGGCGAGCTCGCGCCGCGCGACATCGTCGCCCGCGCGATCGACTTCGAGATGAAGAAGCACGGCATCGACCACGTGTGGCTCGACGCGACGCACCTGGGCGAGGACTTCCTCAAGGAGCACTTCCCCACGATCCACGCACGTTGCCTGTCGCTGGGCATCGACATCGCGAAGCAGCCCATCCCGGTGGTGCCGGCCGCGCACTACACCTGCGGCGGCATGGTCACCGACCTGAGCGGCCGCTCCGATCTTCCCGGCCTGTTCGGCGTGGGCGAGACCACCTACACGGGCCTGCACGGCGCCAACCGCCTGGCCAGCAACTCGCTGCTGGAATGCGTGGTCATCGGCCACACCTGCGCCGACGCGATCCTGGCCGACGAGCCGCGGCCCGCGCAGGCGCTGCCCGAATGGGACGAGAGCCAGGTGGACGACGCCGACGAGCAGGTGGTCATCGCCCACAACTGGGACGAGCTGCGCATGCTCATGTGGAACTACGTGGGCATCGTGCGCACCACCAAGCGCCTCGAGCGCGCGCTGCACCGCATCGAGCTGCTCAAGGCCGAGATCGACGAGTACTACGCCCACTTCCGCGTCACGCGCGACCTGCTGGAGCTGCGCAACCTGGTCGTCTGCGCCGAGCTGATCGTGCGCTCCGCGCTGAACCGCCACGAGAGCCGCGGCCTGCACTTCAGCCGCGATTTCCCGCGCACGCTGCCGGTGAGCTTCCCGACGGTGCTGACGCGGCCGGCGACGAGCCGGCCGGCGGGCTGAACGCCGACGCGAGCGCTCAGGCCCGCGCGCGCATCGCGTTGCGCGCCTGCACGAAGCCGAACGCGAACTCGACGGCCTCGGAGATGGAGCGCTCCGACTCCGTGCGCTCGCGGTCGGTCTGGAAGAACGCGAAGTCGACGTCGTGGCGGATGTAGCGCGGCGGCAGGCGGTTCAGCGCCACGCAGGCGATGTCGGCCAGCATGTCGGGGTTGTCTCGGATGTGCGGGAAGTGCTCCGCCATCTCCTGCACGCAGGCGAAGACCGCCTTCTCGTGGTTGTTGTGGATCGAGGCGATGTCCATGGGAAGGGTCCGGCAAGGGCGAGGGCGCCGGGAAGCGGCACCGGCGGTCATCGTCAGGAGTGTGCCGCGCCGCGCGGCCGGCCGGGGAGCCAAGAGTGCGACAAATTCGCCTAGTCGAGCACCCGCATCGAGAAATCGGTGGCCACCACGTCCTTGGTCAGCTTGCCGATGGACACGCGGTCGACGCCGGTGGCCGCGATCTCGCGCAGTGCCGACAGCGTGACGCCGCCCGAGACCTCCAGCACCGCGCCGCCGGCGGCGATCTTCACGGCGGCGCGCATGTCGGCCAGCGTGAAGTTGTCCAGCAGCACGCTGGTGGCGCCGGCGGCCAGCGCCTCGCGCAGCTGGTCCAGCGACTCCACCTCGATCTGGATGTCCACGCCGGCGTTGAGCGCCAGCGCCTTCGCCATCACCTGCGCGATGCCGCCTGCCGCGGCGATGTGGTTCTCCTTGATGAGGATGCCGTGCCACAGCGCGAGGCGCTGGTTGCGCCCGCCGCCCACGCGCACCGCGTACTTCTGCGCCTGGCGCAGCCCCGGCAGCGTCTTGCGGGTGTCGAGCACCGCGCAGCCGCGCGGGCTGGTGGCGGCGCCGTCGATGGCCTCCACGTGGCGGCGGGTGACGGTGGCCGTGCCCGACAGCAGCTGCAGGAAGTTCAGGGCGGGGCGCTCGGCGCTGAGCAGGGCGCGCGCGTTGGCCTCGATGTGGCAGACGTCGGTGTCGGCGCTCATCGTGGCGCCTTCGCCGTACTTCCAGTCGATGCGGTTGGTGGGATCGAGCGTGGACAGGCAGGAGCAGAACCAGTCGCGCCCGCACAGGATCGCGCTCTCGCGCACGCGCACCACCGCGCGGACGCGCTTGTCGGCGGGAATCAGCAGGCCGGTCCAGTCCTGGCGGCCCATGTCCTCGAACAGGGCGTCACGGACGTTGCGCGCGCGCGCCTCGGCCAGGGTCTCGTCGTGGTCGAACATCGTTTGTCTCCGATGCCGGTGCGCGGGCGCGCGGCCTGCTCCGGCTTGTGGTTGTCATGCGGCCCCGATGCCCGGCACGAAGCCGGAGATGGGGTCGTTCTTGTCCTTCGCGGGCTTCGTGATCGCGCCCGGGTTGGCGGCGACGAAGTCCAGCATGCGCCGGATGCAGCCCAGCGCCGCGGCGCGGGTGGGCTCGGCCACCTCGATGGCGCCGGTGCCGTTCTCCAGGCAGTCGACGAGGCCCTGCAGGCTGTTCATCGCCATCCACGGGCAATGCGCGCAGCTCTTGCAGGTGGCCGAGTTGCCGGCCGTGGGCGCCTCGATCAGCGTCTTGCCCGGCGCCAGCTGGCGCATGCGGTGCAGGATGCCGTTGTCGGTGGCGACGATGTATTCCTTCGCGCCGCCCTTGACGACGGCGTCCAGCATCTGCGAGGTGGAGCCGACGACGTCGGCCATCTGCACGACGCTCTTCGGCGACTCGGGATGCACGAGGATCATCGCGTGCGGATGCTGTTCCTTGAGAAGCTCCAGCTCGAGGCCCTTGAACTCGTCGTGCACGATGCACGCGCCGTTCCACAGCAGCATGTCGGCGCCGGTCTCCTCCTGGATGTAGCGGCCCAGGTGGCGGTCGGGGGCCCACAGGATCTTCTTGCCCTGGGCCTTGAGGTGGTTGACCACGGCCAGCGCGCAGGAACTGGTCACCATCCAGTCGGCGCGCGCCTTCACGGCGGCGCTGGTGTTGGCGTAGACGACGACGGTGCGGTCGGGGTGGGCGTCGCAGAAGGCCGCGAAGTCGTCGGCCGGGCAGCCGAGGTCGAGCGAGCAGGTGGCGGCGAGGTCGGGCATCAGCACGCGCTTGCCCGGCGACAGGATCTTCGACGTCTCGCCCATGAAGCGCACGCCGGCCACCACCAGGGTCTGCTGCGGGGCGTCGCGGCCGAAGCGGGCCATCTCGAGGGAATCGGCGACGCAGCCGCCGGTCTCGAGCGCCAGGTCCTGCAGGTCGCCGTCCACGTAGTAGTGGGCGACCAGCGTCGCGTCGTGCTGCCGGAGCAGTTCCCTGGCGCGGGCCTTGAGGCGGGTTCGTTCGTCGGGGCCCGGGGTGGGCATCACCTTGGCCCAGGCGTTGGCGGTGCAGGTGGCGCCGGAGGCGTCCTGGAGGGAGTATTCGTACGTGGCTTGTGTCATGGCTGCATCCGCCGGGAAGGCGGCACGCCATCGTAGCCCAAGGCCGGAAATACCTCGGCGGTCAGGGAGACCGCCTGTCGCGCGGGAATCACGCGCCGATCCAGGCCTCGTAGAGCTGGTTCCAGACGTTGGTGACCGAGCGCGTGAGCGGGCGCGCGTGCAGCACGCCGGGGCGCACCGGCCAGTCGCGGCCCTCGATCAGGTCTTCCAGGCCGCGGTGCTCCGCCGCCAGGTAGAACAGCCAGCGGGTGGAGGCCGCGAACGGCTGAAGCGCCAGGCGGTGCATCTCCTCGATGAGCGTCACCGCCTCGTGGCTGGCCATGGGGCCCACCAGCACGGAGCAGATCTGGGAATGCGACAGCAGGGCGCCGAAGATGGCGCGGCGGTCGACGGGCTTGGCATCGCCATGCAGGCAGCGCACCAGGCGGTGCGGGCCGTTGCCGGCAGGCAACAGCGTCTCGTCGACGACGGCGCGGATCTGCAGGCCGCCGCGCGAGTGCACCCGCAGGCGGTCGACCGGCGAGCCGGTGGCGTCGGACAGCGTCTGCATCATGCCGTGCGCCCACACGCCGGCCGGATCGATGACCAGCATGGAGCTGACCTCGGGCGACGACGCGAGATGGGCGTGCAGCGCCAGCGCGCCTTGCTCGCTCTCCGGCACTTCCACGGTGACGCCCAGCGCTCCGGCGGAGTCGAACATCGACGCCGGACCCGATCGTTCCTTGCTTGGCAGCACCAACGGCGCGAGCTGCGCCCGCAGCTTGCGCAGCGGAGCCGGGAAGGGGATGACGGACGGACGCGACATGAAGATGAGCTTACTCGGAGAGTGTTGGGCGGCTGGATCCAAGTTGTTTAAGGATGTGACTTCCTTGTCTCCACGGCATTTTTCATTCTTGGGGACCGTTCCCCGAGGTGGCAATGGCCGTACCCACGGGGGGCGCGGCGGCCGGCTACCATCGCGTCTCCCTCACGAATGCCATCGGTGCCCGCCATGTCCCAACCCGCGTCCGCGGTTCCCGCACGCCTCGCCGGCCACGCCCTGGTGGAGGCGCTGGTCGCCCAGGGCGTCGACACGGTGTTCGGCGTGCCGGGCGAGAGCTTCCTGGCGGCGCTCGACGGCTTCCACGAGCACCGCGAACGCATCCGCTTCGTGGCCTGCCGCCACGAGGGCGGGGCGGCGTTCATGGCCGAGGCGCACGGCAAGCTCACGGGGCGTCCCGGCGTGTGCTTCGTCACGCGCGGGCCGGGCGCCACCAACGCCAGCATCGGCGTGCACGTCGCGTTCCAGGACTCGACGCCCCTGATCCTGCTGGTGGGCCAGGTGGCCGCCGACCAGCGCGATCGCGAGGCGTTCCAGGAGATCGACTACCGGCAGATGTTCGGCCCCGGCACGCTGGGCCTGGCCAAGTGGGTGGGCGAGGTGCACTCGGCCGACCGGCTGCCGGAGTACGTGGCGCGCGCCTTCCGCACGGCGATGCAGGGCCGCCCCGGGCCGGTGGTGCTGGCCCTGCCGGAGGACATGCTCTCCGCGTCCACCGCGGCGCCGGCGCTGCCGCTCGTCGTGCCGGCCCACGCGCATCCGGATCCCCAGGCGGTGGAGCAGTTCCGGCAGCTGCTGATCCATTCGCAGCGCCCGTTCGCCATCGTCGGCGGCAGCGGCTGGACGGCCGACTCGGCCTGCGACTTCGAGCGCTTCGCCGAGGACTGGGAGATCCCGGTCGGCTGCGCCTTCCGCTTCCAGGACGTCTTCGACAACCGTCACCGCCTCTACGCCGGCGACGTGGGCATCGGCATCAACCCGGCGCTGGCCCGGCGCATCCGGGAGTCGGACCTGATCCTGGCGGTAGGCGTCCGGCTGGGCGAGATGACCACCGGTGGTTACACATTGATCGAGGCGCCGACGCCGCGCCAGCCCCTGGTGCACTTCCATGCGGGCGCCGAGGAGCTCGGGCGCGTCTACCAGCCCACCATCGCGCTGCAGTGCTCGATGGCGGCCATCGGCGGCGCGCTGGAGGAGATCGACCCGCCGACGCCGCGCTCGCCGGCCGCCGGCGCCCAGGCCCACGCCGAGTACCTGGCCAGCCTGGAGGCCGCGCCGGTCGAGCCGATGGACCTGGCGGTGGTCGTCAAGACCATCGAGGCCCTGGCCCCCGCCGGCGCGGTCTACACCAACGGCGCCGGCAACTACGCCGGCTGGCTGCACCGCTTCCACCGGTACGCGAGCCTGCAGCGTGAGGGCCGCACCCAGCTCGCCCCCACCGCCGGGGCGATGGGCTACGGCGTGCCGGCCGCCATCGCCGCCAACCTGCTGTTTCCCCGCCGCACCGCCATCGCCATCGCCGGCGACGGCGATTTCCTGATGACCGGCCAGGAACTGGCCACCGCCACCGCCCACGGGGCCGGGCGGGGCGCCGGCAAGCTGGTGATCGTCGTGGTCGACAACGGCACCTACGGCACGATCCGCATGCACCAGGAACGCGACTATCCGGCCCGCGTGAGCGGCACGTCGCTCACCAATCCCGACTTCGTGCAGCTGGCGCGCGCCTACGGCTGGCACGCCGAACGCGTGGAGGCAACCGGGCAGTTCGAGGCGGCCTTCGGGCGCGCGATGCGGGCCGACGCGCCCACGCTGCTGCACCTGCTGCTGCCCGAGGACGTGAGCACGTCCCGCACGACGTTGACAGCCTTGCGCAAGGCCGCCCTCGGGAAGCTCTAGCAGGAACGTTGCCCCGTCATCCCGCGACTGCGCGCGGGACGACCACATGGCCTGGCTCGACCGCGAAGCAACAGATGTTTCCGGGCACGCCGGCGCGCCGTTGTCCTACACGCGTCGGCGGCGTGCCGGTCGAAACTGTGGTTTCCGGCGGCGCACCTCCTCCCTCCCTCCTCTTTGGTCGCCGGTCTCAGCCCGGCCGCATGCGCGCCGGGCTCTTTTCTTTGGGCGGCCGGTCCGTCGCGGCATGGGATACGCTTGTCATCCCTTTCCGGAAACCCGAGACTGACGCCATGGATCCCATCGCCTTCGACCTGCGCGGCGAGCACATCACGCTGGACGCGCTTCTGAAGGCCGCCGGCCTGGCCGGCAGCGGCGGCGAGGCCAAGACGCTGATCCAGCAGGGCGGCGCGATCGTCAACGGCGAGGTGGACCTGCGGCGCGGGCGAAAGGTGCGGGCGGGCGACGTCGTCGCCGTCGGGCAACGCAGCGTCGTGGTGCGAGCGGCGGCCTGAATCCCGGGCGCCCGCCTTGCGAGGCGCTCGCGCGCGTCCTCCGGCTCGCGGTCAGAAATACGGCCTGCGCGGAGATACTCCGGGCAGGCCGATTTCATGCTGCAGATCAACTACTTGAATGGTCGGGGCGGCGGGATTCGAACTCGCGACCCTCTGGTCCCAAACCAGATGCGCTACCAGGCTGCGCTACGCCCCGAAGGATGGGATTCTAACCCGCCGGGGAGAGCAGGCGATCCAGCAGGGCGCCGGCCAGATGTTTTTCGACGAGATCGGCCAGCAGCTCGAAGCTGTCGTCGAGCGCCGGGGCGGTCGCGCCCCACATCGCGCGGAGCAGGGCGGGCGACTCGAAAAGGCCATGCGCGTAGACGCCCAGCACGTTGCCGTGTTGCCAGCCGATGGCCTCGCCGTCCTGGCCGCGCAACGCGATCCGCGGCGCGGGCAGGTCGGGATGCGGCAGCGTGACGCCGCAGTGGATCTCGTAGCCTTCGGCCCCGACGCCGGCCCACGGCGCCCAGGCCGCGTCGGTGGCGCCGAATTGGAACGATGTGCGGCGCACGCGCTTGTCGCGTTCGTAGCGCGTGACCAGCGGCAGCAGGCCCAGGCCCGGGCCGTTGAAGCCGGCCTCGCCATCGTGGCCGTCGGGATCGACCAGCGCCTCGCCGAGCATCTGCAGGCCGCCGCAGATGCCCAGCACCGGGCGGCCCTCGGCCGCGTGGAGCGCGATGGCCGCGTCGAGTCCCTGGCGGCGCAGCCACGCCAGGTCGCCCGAGACCTGCTTGGAGCCGGGCAGCACGATCCAGTCGGCGCCGTGCAGCTCTGCCCGCGAGCGCACCCAGGCGAGCTGCACGCCGGGCATGCGGCGCAGCGGCTCGAACTCGTCGAGGTTGCTGAGGTGGGGCGGGCACAGCACGGCGATGCGCAGCCGCCCGGCTTTCGCGGCGTCCGGGCGGCCGGCGTCGAACAGGCCGTCCTCGTCGGGCAGGCCGTGGTCGCGCGTCATCGGGATCACGCCGGCGAGCGGCACGCCGGTCAGGGCCTGCAGGTCGGCCGGCCCGGGCGCCAGCAATGCGGCGTCGCCGCGGAAGCGGTTCAGCACGAAGCCGCGCAGCGAGTCGCGCAGGTCGGCCGGCAGCAGCGCCCAGGTGCCGTAGAGATGCGCGAACGCGCCGCCGCGGTCGATGTCGGTGACGAGCAGGCTGTCGAGCCGGCCGAGCTCGCGGGCCTGGCGCGCGACGCCCAGGTTGACGAAGTCCTGCGGCGCCAGGTTGATCTCGGCGGGCGATCCGGCGCCCTCGATCACGACCAGGTCGCAGCGGGCGGCGAGACGCCGCAGGCTCTCGCGCGCGGCCACGGCCAGCGTGGCGCTGCGCTCGCGCCAGCCCAGGCGGCCCAGCGCGGTGTCGACGCGGCCGTGCAGCACCACCTGCGACGCGGTGTCGCGTTCGGGCTTGAGCAGCACCGGGTTCATGTCGACGTCCGGCTCGACGCGCGCGGCCAGCGCCTGGAAATACTGCGCCGCGCCGATCTCGGCGCCGAGGCCGTCGAGGCCCGCGACGACGCGCGCGTTGTTGCTCATGTTCTGCGCCTTGAACGGCATCACGCGGGTGCCGCGACGCGCGGCCGCGCGGCACAGCGCCGTCGCGAGCCAGCTCTTGCCGGCGCCGCTGGAGGTGCCCCAGACCATCACGAAGCGGGTCATGAGGGCCGGGCCAGGGACAGCGCCTGGAAAACGAACTCGGTGGGCGTGAACGGCGGCTGCGAGGCGACGCGGCGCTGCGGGCCGGCTATCACCGGCACGGCGTGCGCGAAGCCGGGACCGCCGGTGACGAAGGTGTGGAACTCGCCGTCCTCGCCGCAGGGGCACACGCCGGCGGGCAGGCGCGCGAGGAAGGCGGCGTCGTAGCGCGCGCCGCAGAAGGAGGCGTCGAGCCAGCGCGTGTCCACGCACACCACGCGCGCCTGCACGCCGCGCGTGACGAGCTCGCGCGCGAGCGCGCCGCGCGACTCGCCCCACAGCGGGAACAGCGGCACGAGGCCCGCGCGCTCGCAGGCCGGCACGAGCCAGTCGCGATGCGCCTGCAGGTCGATGTCGCCGAAGACCATGTGCGTGTGGCCGGCGGCGGCGAGCTCGCGCAGGCAGGCGTCGAAGCGCGCCGCGTACTCGCCGGGCGGCACGCGCACCGACAGCGGCGTGCCGCCTAGGGCGCGCACCTGCGCCTCGACGAGCTCGGGCGGCAGCGCGTGCGACTTGCTGGCGCCGTCTTCGTCGCATATCGTCACGAAGGTGGCGACGCGCAGGCCCTGCTCGCGGGCCCGCACGAGCGCGAGCCAGGAGTCCTTGCCGGCGCTCCAGCTGATGGCGCAAAGGGTCATGGAATGTGGCGCGACGAAGAAGGTGGCCTGCCCAGAGGGACTCGAACCCCCGACCCCCAGCTTAGAAGGCTGGTGCTCTATCCAGTTGAGCTATGGGCAGTCTTGCGCAGCCCGCGATTCTATCGGCGCGCGTACTGCGTCTGCCCGAACAGCATCTCGCGCGCCTTCGGATCGTCGTCCAGCGGCCGGCGCTGGCCGGTCAGCACGTCCACGCCGCGGATGACGGCGGGGCGGGCCGAGACCTCGTCGAACCAGCCCTTCAGATGCGGGAACTCGGCCCACGAGATGCCCTGGTTCTTCCAGGAGCGCAGCCACGGGAAGATGGCCATGTCGGCGATGCCGTAGTCCTTGCCGCCGATGTAGCGCGACCTGGCGAGGCGCTTGTCCATCACGCCGTACAGGCGGCGCGCCTCGTTGGTGTAGCGGTCGACGGCGTAGGCGATCTTCTCGGGCGCGTAGATGCGGAAGTGGTGCGCCTGGCCCAGCATCGGCCCGACGCCGCCCATCTGGAACATGAGCCACTGCAGCATCTCGTAGCGCGCGCTCGTCGACTCGGGCAGGAAGCGCCCGGTCTTGCCGGCCAGGTACAGCAGGATCGCGCCGGACTCGAACAGGCTGATCGGCTTGCCGTCGGGTCCGTCGGGGTCGACGATGGCCGGGATCTTGTTGTTCGGGCTGATCTTGAGGAAGTCGGGCTTGAACTGGTCGCCCGCGCCGATGTCCACCGCATGCAGGCGATACGGCAGGCCGCATTCTTCGAGCATGATGTGAACCTTGTGGCCGTTCGGCGTGGCCCACGAATACACTTCGATCATGGCAGGTGCCTCCAGGGGCCAACAATACAACATCATGCTCGAAGCGGTGCGACGATGGTTTACCTGGGGAGGGGCACTCCCCGCCTGGGAGGAATTCGGCGCGTGGGCCCATGACCACCACTGGACGCTCAAGCGCACCATCGCGCACGACGGGTGGGCGATGGACCACAACCCGCGCCACGCCGGCTGGCGCATCGAATGGGGCCCGGCGCAGCGCAGCTTCATGAGCAGCCACGAGTTCCGGATCCGCTTCGAGGTGGCGCTGAATTCGGACGTGCAGGCACTGGTGCTCGATCGCCCGCTGCTGGCCCGCCTCGACCACGAGGTCTACGCGCAGTTCACCGACAACGTGCAGACCCGGCTCGACGAGGAGACGCCCGAGGAGATGCGCTGGCTGGCGATGCACGCCAAGCTGAGCCCCAACCAGATGGGCGCGGCGCTGCGCGACCGCTACGGCGCGATCGCCAACGACACGATGTGGCTGTCGCACTGGCTGCAGGGTCCGGTGTCGGAGGCCCTGAGGAAGCGGGCCGAGGCGATGCCCATCGAGGCCGTCTCGGCCGAACCCTTCCTGCTGCGCCTGGCGCGCGGGCAGGTGGTGATACGCCAGTCGGCTTCCACGCCCGGCGTGAAGATGCTGGAGACCTGCGTGGCCGTGGCGAACTCGGTGGACCAGGCGCTCAGGAAGAGCGCTTGAGCCTCCCGAGCTCGATCTTGGCGATCGAGTTGCGGTGCACCTCGTCGGGCCCGTCGGCGAAGCGCAGGGTACGGGCGACCGTATAGAAGTACGCCAGCGGCGCGTCGTCGGACATGCCCATGGCGCCGAACACCTGCATCGCCCAGTCGATCACGCGGCAAGCCATGTTGGGCGCCACCACCTTGATCATCGCGATCTCCGACTTCGCAGTCTTGTTGCCGGCCACGTCCATCATCCAGGCGGCCTTCAACGTGAGCAGGCGCGCCATGTCGATCTGGCAGCGGGCCTCGGCGATGCGCTCCTGCGTGACGGTCTGGTGCGACAGCGGCTTGCCGAACGCCACGCGCGACGCGGCGCGCTCGCACATCAGCTCCAGTGCGCGCTCGGCCAGGCCGATCAGGCGCATGCAGTGGTGGATGCGCCCCGGGCCCAGCCGGCCCTGCGCGATCTCGAAGCCGCGGCCTTCGCCCAGCAGGATGTTGGAGACGGGCACGCGCACGTCGTCGAACGCCACCTCCATGTGGCCGTGCGGCGCGTCGTCGTAGCCGAACACGGTGAGCGGGCGCAGCACCTTCACGCCGAGGGCATCGGCGGGCACCAGGATCATCGACTGCTGCGAGTGCGAGGGCGCCTCGGGGTCGGTCTTGCCCATGAAGATGTAGACGGCGCAGCGCGGGTCGCCGGCGCCCGACGTCCACCACTTGCGGCCGTTGATCACGTACTCGCCGCCGTCGCGCACGATGCTCGCCTGGATGTTGGTGGCGTCGGACGAGGCCACCGCTGGCTCGGTCATCGCGAAGGCGCTGCGGATCTTTCCTTCGAGCAGCGGCTCCAGCCAGCGCGACTGGTGCTCGGGCGTGCCGTAGCGCACCAGCACCTCCATGTTGCCGGTGTCGGGCGCCGAGCAGTTGAAGACCTCGCTGGCCCAGGGCGTGCGGCCCATGATCTCGGCCAGCGGGGCGTAGTCCTGGTTGGACAGGCCGGCGCCGCGCTCGCTGTCCGGCAGGAACAGGTTCCACAGGCCGGCGGCGCGCGCCTTGGCCTTGAGATCCTCGATCAGCTGCAGCGGCGTCCAGCGCCGGCCGGCGGCCGTGTTGGCCTCGATCTCGGCGTGGTAGCGCGGTTCGGCGGGCAGCACGTGCTCGGAGATGAAGGCCTGCAGGCGGCCCTGCAGTTCGATGGTGCGGGGGGAGTAGGCGAAGTCCATGGTTCAAGCCTTCCGGGCGAATTGCCAGGCGAGTTCGGCGAGCGGTCGCGCACCCGCGCCCGTCGCGCGGGCCTGCGCGCTGGAGGCGGTGCCGTCGACCACGCGGCGGGCGATGCCCTGCAGGATGGCCGCGAGGCGGAACAGGTTGTAGGCGAGGTAGAAGTTCCAGTCGGCCAGCAGCGCGTCGGGGTCGGCGCGGCCGGTGCGTTCGCAGTAGCGGCGCACGTAGTCGCGCTCGGGCGGGATGCCCAGCGCCGCATGGTCGAGGCCGGCGATGCCGCGGAAGGTGCCCGGCGGGATGTGCCAGGCCATGCAGTGGTAGCTGAAGTCGCCCAGCGGGTGGCCCAGCGTGGACAGCTCCCAGTCGAGCACCGCCAGCACGCGCGGCTCGGTGGGGTGGAAGATGAGGTTGTCCATGCGGTAGTCGCCGTGCACGACGGACACCTGCGACTCGTCCATCGCGCTGGCCGGCATGTGCGCGGGCAGCCACTCGATCAGGCGGGCCATCGCCTCGATGGGCTCGGTGATCGAAGCCTGGTACTGCTTGGTCCAGCGGCCGATCTGGCGCGCGAAGAAGTTGCCGGGCTTGCCGTAGTCGACCAGGCCGACCCGGTTCACGTCGACGCTGTGCATCGCGGCGATGACGCGGTTCATCTCGTCGTAGATCGCGCCGCGCTCGGCCGGCGAGGCGCCGGGCAGGCCCTGGTCCCACAGCACGCGGCCCTCCACGAACTCCATCACGTAGAACGCGCGGCCGATCACCGATTCGTCCTCGCACAGCAGGTGCATCTTCGCCACGGGCACGTCGGTGCTTGCGAGGGCGTCCATCACGCGGTACTCGCGTTCGATGGCGTGGGCAGAAGGCAGCAGCTTCGCGACCGGGCCCGGCTTGGAGCGCATCACGTAGGAACGCGACGGCGTGACGAGCTTGTAGGTCGGGTTGGACTGGCCGCCCTTGAACTGCTCGACGCTCAACGGGCCGGCGAAGCCCGAAAGCCTGTCCGCGAGAAAGGTCTCGAGCGCCCCGATGTCGAATCGGTGGCTCTCCGCGACGGGACGCGTGCCCGTGTTCTGTTCTGTCTGGTTCATCGGACTTGTCTCAATGCGTTGTTCGTTCATCCGCATCGGGGACGGGCGAGCGCGCGGCCGCTCCGGAGCGAGCCGCCCCCCTCGGGGGGTAGGGGGCCCGCAAATTTCCGATGCACTCTATCGTTCGGCGGCGTGGACCAGCTTCTCGCGCGACAGCACCACGATGCGCGTGGGCTCGATGCGCAGCGCGCCCTCGCGCTCGAGCTCCTTCAGCTCCTGGTTGACGCGCTGGCGCGACGCGCCCACCAGCTGCGCCAGGTCTTCCTGCGCCAGCTGCAGGCCGATGCGCACCTCGTCGCCCTGGTTGATGCCGTAGGCCTTGGCCAGCATCAGGATGTTCTTGGCCAGGCGCGCGGAAAGCGGGCGCGTGTTCAGGTCCTCGACGAGGTTGAACATGATGCGCAGGCGCCGGCAGTTCAGGCGCAGCAGCGCGTCGTACAACTCCACGTGTTGGGCCAGCAGGTCCTTGAAGTCGGCCTTGCGCACCGACAGCAGCGTGGTGGTGCCATGCGCGTCGGCGTCGTGCGTGCGGGGCAGGCCGTCGAACAGCGCGATGTCGCCGAACCAGGTGCCCGGCTCCACGTAGGTGAGCGAGACCTGCTTGCCCGACATCGACACCGAACTCACGCGCACCGCGCCCTTGGCAACGCCGCACCAGTCCTCGGCCGGCGCGCCGCGCGACGCGAGCGGCGCGCCGTCCGCCAGCCGACGCACCACGGCACGCGACAGGATCGCGGCGCGCAGCTCTTCGGAAAGGGTGGAGAACCATGGGCCCGCGTCGATGTTGTTCTGTTCTTCGATTGTAAGAATCGGGTTGTTCATTCGGTGTCCCTGGAGCGACAGCTGAGCGCGCCCTCACGGCGGGCGCCTTGCGATGCGTCAATTGTCGTCCCAAACGGGATTCAGACCGGAAGTTCGCCCGCGCGCAGGTACTGCGCCAGCAGCTTCTCCATCGTGGTCAGGCGCTCGCGTTCGTGCAGCCATTGCGTGGGCGCGAGGTTGGTGCCGCGCACGACGATGTCGCCGTCGCCCACGTCCAGCACGTTGATGCAGGCCGGCGACTGTTCCAGCCGGCCGAGGAACGTGCGTCCGCCGGTGAGCGCGTGGCCCAGCAGCGCGCGGTTGACGCCGCCGTGCAGCACGCACAGCGCGCAGGTCCACGACGCGTCGGCCAGCAACTCCTCGAAGGCCGGCAGGCAGCGATCCATCATCGCGCCCACCGTCTCGCCGCCCAGGAAGCGCAGCGACTCGACGTTGGCCGCGGCCGAGAACACGCCGGTGAACGCGGCGCGCAGCTGGTCGGGGGCGATCGCGTCGAGCCGGCCCGAGCGGATCTCCTCCAGGCGCGGGTCGCGCGCGATGGCCACGTCCTGGCCGGCCGCGGCCAGCACGCGCTGCGCCGTCTCGACGGTGCGGGCGAGCCCGCTCACCACGATGCGGTCAAAGCGCGCGCCGGCGGCCGCGAACAGGGCGCCGGCGGCGTCGGCCTGCGCGCGGCCGGCCTCGTTGAGCGGCACCGTGTGCGGCGGGACGGGCGTGCCGTCCGGCTTGAAGTAGTCCACCGAGCCGTGGCGCATCAGGTACAGGCGGCGGCGGGCGGGAGACGCGAAGAGGGGGGCGGGGCGGTCGGCGGGCAAGGGAGTTCCGTTGTTTTTCCGTTGAAGACCGCGCCGCCCACCGCGGTCAGCGGAAGACGGGTGGCCGCTTGTCGAAGAAGGCCTTCAGGCCCTCGTCGCCGTTGTCGTGGAACAGGTTGACGATGAACTGCCGGCGCTCGGCCTCGAGGTGCTCGGCCAGCGGCGACAAGGGCGCGCGCGCGACCAGTTCCTTGGCGCCGGCCACGGCGTTCGGGGCCATCGCGGCGAGCTTGTCGGCGAGCGCCAGAGCTTCGGCGAGCGCCTGGCCCTTGTCTGTCACCCGGTTGACAAGGCCCAGCTCGCGCAGCCGCTCTGGCCTGATCGGGCCGGCCAGCCACAGCATCTCGAGCGCCACCGCGCGCGGCAGCATGCGCGTGAGATGCCACGAACCGCCGCCGTCCGGCGTCAGGCCCACCTTGCCGTAAGACATGACGAATTTCGCGTCGGAAGCCGCCACGATGAGGTCGCAGGCCAGCGCGAGCGACATTCCCCCGCCGGCTGCGAAACCCTCGACGGCGGCAATCACGGGTTTTGGAAATGCCCGCAGCGATTCGATCAATTGATGGAACAGCGCGATCGATTCCGACTGGGCTTCGGGACCGGTCTTTCGCAACCCGATGATTCGATTCAGGTCGCCGCCCGCACAGAAATGTTCGCCGTCGCCGCGCACGATGACCGCGCGCACGGAATCATCGGATTCCGCCACGTTCAGCGCCTCGACGCCTGCCGAGTAGACCTGGGGTGACAAAGTGTTGCGGGTGGCGGGATCGCTGAGGGTCAGAATCAGCGTCGACCCCTCGCGGGAAGTCAGGAGTTCACTGGGCATCGTGGCGGCCTTGGGGTGGAATACGGAAACTGGCGAAACCGGAGATATTCACGAATTGTGCGTTGAACCATATGTCGAGCGTGCGCATCATTCTCACCGGACGACCCCGCGACAGTTTCTGTAAGCAATCGTGATAGAGTCGATCGGGGTTATCTGTGACGTCCACAGGAATGAAAAAGCACTTTACCGCGCACGTCATTTTCGCCGCAACCGCATTGGCATCCCAGCAGGTCTGGGCGCTGGGTTTCGGACGCGCGGTTTCGGACGCGGTACTCGGGCAGTCGTTCACGTTCACGGTACCCGTCGACGTCGATCCGGGCGAGCGTTTCGGCACCGATTGCATGACGACCGAGGTTTATTACGGTGACTCGCCGCTGCCGCCCGGCGCGATTCGAACCGAGCTCGAACGCGGCACCGCCGATAACACCTGGATCGTGAGAATCACCGCGTCGGCGCCGGTGGCCGAACCGATCGTCGAAGTGGCGATCAGCGCGGGTTGCGAACGCCGGTTCACGCGCCGCTTCTCGGTATTCGCCGACCCGCCGACGCTGGGCACCGCCGCGGCGCAGCTGCCCCAGGTCGCCGCGCCCGCGCCGTCCGCTGCACCGGCCGCGATCGGCAGCGGCGCCACGGCGGCCGACGCGCGAGCCGGCCGCCACGCCGCGGCTTCCGCCAGCCCGATGGCCACCCCGCGCCCGCATGGGGTGCGCAGGGGCCCGACGATGGCGTTGGCCAACGAACTGAGCGCGCCGGCGGCGTCGCCTTCCGCGCGCCACGTCGATGCCGGCAACGCCCGCAAGCCGGGGCCGCGCGTGCCCGCGCCGCCGCCCGCCGACGTGTCGCGCCTGCTGCTCGATCCGGGCGTGCCGCACCTGAAGCTCGACATGGAGGAGCCGCTGATGCCGCCTCCGTCCGCGAGCGCCGGCGCCGCCATCGCCCTGTCCGACCTCGACGACCCCGACACCCACGCCCTGAAGGCCCTGGAGCAGGACGTGCAGGTCGCCAGGCACGATTCGCAGGCCCAGCGCGAACAGACCGCCAGGCTGCGGGCCCAACTCGCCGAGGCGCAATCGCGCGGCGACTGGATGCCCTGGCTGTTCGGCCTGCTCGCGGTGGCGCTGGCCGCGATCGCCGCGCTGGTGTGGAAGCTGCGCCAGCAGAACCGCATCGCGCACAGCGACTGGTTCAATCAATCGCAGCTGGGCCCCTTGCCGCCCGCGGCGCCCGAGCCCGCCCCGGCCGAGGCACCGCCGCCCGCCGTCCTGCGCGAGCGCGCGCCGGCGACCGCGTCCGCGCTGGAAGTCCACCACGAGGACCTGGCGTTGGACCACGGCGTCGATGCACGCGGCATCCCGGTGATCGATCCAACCGCCACGCGCCCGCTCGATCGCCAGGCCATGGCCGCGACGATTGCGCAGGAGAGCGCGCCGCGCGAGCTGTCGGTGGAGGAGCTGCTCGACCTGGAGCAGCAGGCCGATTTCTTCATCGCCCTCGGCCAGGAAGACGCCGCGGTCGACCTGCTGATGTCGCACCTGCGCAGCGCCGGCGGCCAGAGCCCGCTGCCGTACACGAAGCTGCTCGAGATCTACAGGCGCCAGGGCGACCGCAGCGCCTACGAGCGCACCCGCGCGCGCTTCAACCGCCGCTTCAACGCCTATGCGCCCGACTGGGACACGGGCCCGTCGGCCGGCCGGACGCTGGAAGACTATCCCGACACCGTCGCGCTGCTGGAGGGCGCCTGGGGCTCGCCGATCGACGCGATGGCGATCCTCGAAGGGCTGCTGTTCAAGCGCGACGACACCAGCGAGCTGTTCGACCTGCCGGCCTACCGCGACGTGCTGGTGCTGTACTCGCTCGCGCGCGACCTCTGGCAGCACGGCGGCGGCAATACCGGCACCCAGGTCGACGTGCTGCTGCCCATCGAGGATTCGGTGCAGACGGCGCCGATGCCGGTCTACCCGAGCGCCCGCGAGATGAACGATCGCGCGCTGCCGGCCGCGGACGACGGCCTGGACCTGGAGTCGGTGGACGTCGAGGGCGACACCCGCGCCGGCATGCTCACCAGCTTCCAGATGAACGACTTCGACGCGAACCACGGCGGCGGCCGCGTCGACCTGGAACTGCCGTCCGACGGCGACGTGCACGCCACGCTCGACGAGCTGAGCCTCAGCCCGGCTGAGCCGACCAAGCCGCGCGCGCCGGTCGAATGGCACGAGGGCGCCCCGCCCGACTCCGAGCTGCCCACCAAGCGCTGACCCTCAGGCCCTGAGGCGCTGCAGCCGCTGCAGCGCCGCGTCCAGCGTCGTTTCCTTCTTGGCGAAGCAGAAGCGGATCACGCTTGTTTTCGGCGGCTGGTCGTGGAAGGCCGACATCGGGATCGCCGCGACGCCCACCTCCGTGGCCAGCCATTCGCAGAACGCGAGGTCGCCCCGGTCGGACAGCGCCGAGTAGTCGGCGCACTGAAAGTAGGTGCCCTCGCAGGGCAGCAGCTTCAGCGCGGTGCCGGCGAGCCCGGCTCGGAAGCGGTCACGCCTGGCCTGGTAGAACGCCGCCAGCGATTGCCAGTGCGACGGGTCGGCCAGGAAGGCGGCCAGGCCGTGCTGCATCGGCGCGTTGACCGTGAACACGTTGAACTGGTGCACCTTGCGGAACTCGCGCATCAACGCGGCCGGCGCGGCGACGTAGCCCACCTTCCAGCCGGTGACGTGGAAGGTCTTGCCGAAGCTCGACACCACCACGCTGCGCGCGGCCAGCTCGGGCAGGCCCGACACGCTGGCGTGCGCCACGCCGTCGAACACCATGTGCTCGTAGACCTCGTCGGACAGCACCAGCGCCCGCGTGGGCGCCAGCAGCGCGGCGAAGCGGGCCAACTCGTCCGCCGTCCACACGGTGCCGCTCGGGTTGTGCGGGGTGTTGACGATGACCAGCCGCGTGCGCGCCGTCAGGGCCTTCTGCAGCGCCTCGAAATCGGGGCGCCAGGTGCCCGGCACGAGGGGCACGCGGATCGTGTTGCCGCCGGCCAGCATGATCGACGGGCCGTAGCTGTCGTAGCAGGGCTCCAGCACGATCACGTCGTCGCCCGGGTGCACCAGCGCCAGCACGGTCGACAGGATGCCCTGGGTGGCGCCGGCGGTGATCGTGATCTCCGAGTCGGCGTCGTAGCGCCGGCCGGTGGTCAGCGCGATCTTGTCGGAGACGGCCTGGCGCAGCGCCGGCACGCCGGTCATCGGTGGGTACTGGTTGTGGCCGGCGCGCATCGCGGCCGTGACGGCGTCCACCAGGGCCGGGTCGCAGTCGAAGTCGGGGAAGCCCTGGCCGAGGTTGATCGCGCCCGTCTTCACCGCGAGTGCGGACATGACGGTGAAGATGGTGGTGCCCACGGTGGGCAGCCGGCTCGCGCCGGCGAGGGTCTCGGTGTCAAAGGTCATAGTTCTCTCCCGCGCCGCCGAGCGCGCGCAGCAGCAGCGGGCGCGTGAGGCCGTCGGACAGCAGCTCGGCGAAGGTCAGCACGTAGCCGCGCAGGTAGGCGCCGCGGCGGAACGCGACGCGCGTGACGTTGCGGCCGAACAGGTGGCCGGCGGGCCGGTGCACCAGCTCGCCGCCGGGCGGGTCGTCGCGCACGGCCATCTCGGCCACGATGCCCACGCCCAGGCCCGATTTCACGTAGGTCTTGATGACGTCGGAGTCGATGGCCTCCAGCGCGATGTTGGGCTTGATCCGGCGCTGCGCGAAGGCCGCGTCGATGCGGCGCCGGCCGGTGAACGACGGGTGGTACGAGATGAGCGTCTCGTTGGCCAGCTGCTCGAGGGTGATCTTCTCGATGGCTGCCAGCGGGTCGTCGGCGCGCATCACGATCACGTGCTCCCACTCGTAGCAGGGCAGCGAGACGAGATCCTCGGGCTCCGACAGCGACTCGGTGGCCAGGCCGATGTCGGCCGTGCCATCGAGCAGCATCTGCACCACGTCGCCGGGCGAGCCCTGGTGCAGGCTCACCTGCACCTTGGGGAAGCGCCGGCGCAGCTGCGCCACCGGCTCGGGCAGCACGTAGCGCGCCTGCGTGTGGGTGGCGGCGATCGACAGCGTGCCGGCATCCTGCTTGGAATACTCCTCGCCGATGCGCTTCATGTTGGCCACCTCGCGCAGGATCACGTCGATGGCCTTGAGGACCTCCTGGCCCGGCTCGGTGACCCGGCGCAGGCGCTTGCCGTGGCGCACGAAGAGGTCGATGCCCAGCTCCTCCTCGAGCTCGAGGATGGCCTTGGAAATGCCGGGTTGGGACGTGAACAGCGCCTTGGCGGTCTCGGTCAGGTTCAGGTTGCGGCGCACGGCCTCCTGCACGAAACGGAACTGGTGCAGGTTCATGTGCCGATTCCGTCCAGCGGGCTGTGGCCGGACGCGAAGCCCAGTTCGGCGAGGTCGATGGCGGCGTCGGCGAGCGCCGAGATGACGTGCGGCGTCTCGCCGAGCGCCGCGTGCAGCGTCCACGCGACGCCGGGGTGCGCGTCGCGCAGCCGCGCCAGTTGCACCGGCACGTCGCGCCGCACGTGGCCGCCCATGCCGAGGAACGCGGGCACGACGTCGATGCGCTGGCAGCCGAGGGCCGCCAGTTCGGCCGCGGCGTTCTCCAGGCTGGGCGTCATCAGCTCGAGAAAGGCCAGGCTCACGCGCGTCTCGGGCGCGCGCTCGCGGATGCGCGCGACCACCGCCTCGAAGGGCGTCGCCCACGCGGCGTCGCGCGCGCCATGGGCCAGGAGGATCAATCCGCGTGCGCTCATCTTGAAACCTCCGGCCTGCGGCCTGCGGTGCGAGCGCCCTTCGGAACGGCCGGGCGGGCGCTCATCTATACCTCACCAGCCATGCGAACGCCGACATCGACATCAGCAGGTAAACCGCGCTGGGCACCGACGCGGCGATCCAGGGCGTCCACTCGTGCAGCAGTCCAAGGTGGCCGGCCACGTTGTTCAGCAGCACGAAGCTGATGCCCAGCATGATGCCCCCGAACACCTTCACGCTGACGCCGCCGGCGCGCGCGTGCAGGTAGGCAAACGGCAGGGCGAGCGCCACCATCACGAAGCAGGCGAACGGATAGAGCACGCGTTTCCAGAACAGGATGCGGTAGTTCTGCGTGGCCTGGTCCTGCTCGGCGAGGTGGGTGCTGTAGCGCCACAGGTCGACCGCGCCCATGCTCTGCGGCGGCAGCAACGCGGCGGCGGCCACCGATGCGTTGAGCGTGGTGGGCCAGGTCATCTCCGCCATCTTCTTCTCGTCGACGCGCGGCGGGGTGGTGGCCGTGGCCGGGATCCAGCGGGTCTCGGTCACGTTCTGCAGCGTCCACTCGTGGATGGTGCGCGTGCGCGGCACGACCGCGTGCTCGGCCACGAGGCTGCGCACCTCGCGCCCGCTGGGATCCATCTCGTAGATGCGCACGCCGGTGAGCTCGCCGCCCTTGCCGACGCCGTGCACGTTGACCGTGATGGAGCGCTCGCCGTCGGGCTCCGCGCGCCGTTCCTTGAGCCACGCGCCGGTGCTTCCGATGGCCAGGCCCATGCCGAAGCGCGCCTTGAGGAAGCCCGCGGCCTGCTCGCTGTGAGGCGTCACGTACTCGCCGAGGCTGAACGTGAGCACGGCGAACAGCAGGCCGATGACGCCCAGCAGGCTCAGCGCGCGGCCCGGGCCGAGGCCGGCGGTGCGCAGGATGGTGAACTCGGAGGACTGCGCCAGCCGCGCCATCGAGTAGATGGTGCCGATGAGCACCGCGATCGGGAACAGCTCGTAGACGTGCCCGGGTTGCTCCAGCAGCACCGCGAGCGCGGCCGCGCCCATGGGGTAGCCGTTGCGGCCGACGCGGCTCATCTCGTCGACGAAGTCGATGAAGAAGAACAGCGCGATGAAGAAGATGGTCACGAAGAACACCGACCACAGCACGTCGCGGTAGAGGAGGTTGCGGACGGTCTTCATGCGGCGCTCCGGCGCAGCAGCAGCTTCATCGGGTGGATGACCGTGGCGTGCTCGCGCCACCAGATCAGCCCCAGGCCCAGCGCGAAGGCCAGGCCGTGCAGGCCCGCAAGCGCCACCACGATGTTGAGGCGCCCGCTGCCCACCCAGGCCTGCGTGAGGTTGAGCAGGTTGTAGTAGATGACGAAGGCCAGCGCCGCGAACAGCAGGCCCCAGTTGCTGGCCCGGCGCGGGTTGGCGGCCGACAGGCTGATGCCCATGAACAGCAGGTTGGTGGCGCCCAGGATCAGGCCCAGGCGCCAGGTGAGCTCGCCCATGTAGGCCGGGCCGCCGGTCAGCAGCAGGTCGGCGGTGTCGACCGCGCGCGGCGACGGCGCCGAGTTGTTCGGGCTCCCTCCGGTGCCGGCGTGCACGCGGTAATTCTTGAACTCGACGTGGGTGTGCTCGCCCGAGGTCTTGTCGCTCTGTTCCATGTGGCCCGAGTCGAGCACGAGGAAGCGATCCTCGCCGACGTTCTCGATCTTGCCCGACTGCGACACCGCCACCGACTCGCGCGTGCCCAGGTCGTTCATGATGAACACGTTGCGTCCGCCGCCGGCGACGGCGCTGGCCGCCTTCTCGACGAAGAACACGCGGCGGCCGTCGCCCGAGGCCTGGAACTGGCCCGGCGAGGCGCGCAGAACGTCGGCGCGCTGCTCGAAGCGTTGGCGCAGGTCGTTGTACTGGGTATAGCTCCACGGCCACACGAACAGCATCAGGATGCCGATGAGCACGACGATGGGCCAGCTGGTGGCGAGCACCGGGCGGATGAAGCGCGCCAGCCCGATGCCGCTGGAGAACCAGATCGCCATCTCGCTCTCGCGATACATGCGGCCCAGCGTGAGGATGACGCCGATGAACAGCGACAGCGACAGGATGGTGGGCAGCGTCTGGAGCGCGAGCAGCGTGAAGATGAACACGACGTCCTGTGCGGCCACGGCGCCGTTGGCCGCGAGGCCCAGCGTGCGGATGACCAGGTTGGTCATGAAGATGGTGAGGATCACCATCAGCGTCGCACCAAAACTGCGCGCCAGCTCCTTGCGGACGGTCGAATCGAATAACATCGCGCGATTATCTCCAATCGACAAGTACCCACCATGGACTTCCAAACCCTGGCTCTACCCGAAGCAGGCGTCGCCGGTGTCAATGCCGACGCACTGATCGTCGTCGTGCCTGCCTCGGGCGACCTGCCCTCGTACGGCGCTGCCGTCGACGCGGCCCTCGCCGACGCGCTCAAGGGCGGCGACCTCGAGCGCAAGGCCGGCCGCTCGGTCTACCTGCCGCGAGTCACCGGCGTGAAGGCCGGCCGCGTGGTGCTGGCCGTCGCGCGCGACGCCTCGCCCAAGGCCTTCAAGTCGGCCGTCGCGTCGGCGTTGTCCACCGTCAAGGCCGGCCCTGCGAAGCACCTGGCCGTGATCGGCGGCGAATCCACCGCGGCGCACGCCGAGGCGCTGGCCGTCGCCGTGGGCGACGCCGCCTACCACTACACGAAGACCAAGCCCAGCGCCGCCCCCGCGCCGGCGCTGGCCAAGGTGTCGTACGTGGTGCCCAAGGCCGCCGTGGCCACCGCGAAGACGGGCCTGGGCATCGGCGCCGCCATCGTCTCGGGCATGGACCTCGCGCGCGAGTGCGCGAACCTGCCGGGCAACTTCGCCACGCCCACCTTCCTGGGCGAGCAGGCGCTGGCCATGGTCAAGACCCACGGCCTCGAGGTGGAGGTGCTCGATCGCAAGGCCTGCGAGAAGCTGGGCATGGGCTCGTTCCTGTCCGTGGCGCGCGGCTCCGACGAGCCGCCGAAATTCATCGTCATGCAGTACAAGGGGGGCGCCAGGAAGGACGCGCCGGTGGTGCTGGTGGGCAAGGGCATCACGTTCGACACCGGCGGCATCTCGCTGAAGCCGGGCCCCGAGATGGACGAGATGAAGTTCGACATGTGCGGCGCGGCCAGCGTGCTGGGCACGTTGCGCGCGGTGGCCGAGCTCAAGCTCAAGGTCAACCTCGTGGGCCTGATCCCCACCTGCGACAACATGCCTTCGGGCAAGGCCACCAAGCCGGGCGACGTCGTCACCAGCATGTCGGGCCAGACCATCGAGATCCTGAACACCGACGCCGAGGGCCGCCTGATCCTGTGCGACGCGCTGACCTACGCCGAGCGCTTCAAGCCGGCGGCCGTCGTCGACATCGCCACGCTCACGGGCGCCATCGTCATCGCGCTGGGCCACCACAACAGCGGCCTGTTCTCGCCCGACGACACGCTGGCCGCCGACCTGCTGGCCGCCTCCGCCGCCGGCCTGGATCCGGCCTGGCGCATGCCGCTGGACGACGAATACGACGAGCTCCTCAAGAGCAACTTCGCCGACATGGCCAACATCGGCGGCCGCGCCGGCGGCTCGATCACCGCGGCCAAGTTCCTGCAACGGTACACGGCCAAGTTCCCGTGGGCCCACCTGGACATCGCCGGCACGGCGCACCGCTCCGGTGCCGCCAAGGGCGCCACGGGCCGTCCGGTGCCGCTGCTCACGCACTTCGTCATGTCCAGGGCAAAGTGAGCCGGTGACCGACGTCGCCTTCCACACCGGCATCGCGAATCCGCTGGATTACGCGTGCCGGCTGCTGCGCAAGGCGTATCGTTCCGGCGCGCGGGTGGCGGTGCATGGGGAGCCGGCGACGCTGGATCGGCTGGACCAGGCGCTGTGGACGTTCGAGGCACTCGAATTCGTGCCGCACGTCGTCCTGCCCCGCGATGGCGCCGACGCGGGGCGGGTCGCGCTGTCGCCGATCGTCCTGGTCAAGGGCGAAGCGGCCGCGCCGGCGCAGTGCCGGGTCGGCGTATCGCTGGGAGGGCATCCGGTGGCCGGCGTCGAAGCCTTCGATCGCCTGATCGCCATCGTCGGCCTCGATCCCGAGCAGCGGGAGGCCGGGCGCCAGCGCTGGCGCGAGTACGAGCGCGCGGGCCATGCCGTCAGCCACGTGGCCAAGCCGGCGGGCGGCGAGGGCTGAACCTCGAAAACGCGGAGCGCCAATGAAAACGCCCGGCCGGAGCCGGGCGTTCTCAATTCTGGAACCGCGCCGGCGAGCCGGCGCGATTCAGCAGAAGCTCGAAGATTACTTCGAAGCGGCGGCCGAAGCGGCAGCAGCCTTCTTTTCGGCCTTGTGTTCGGCCTTGGCCTTGTGGGCGGCGGCGGAAGCGGGAGCCGAAGCGGCGTCAGCGGCGAAGGCGCCAACGGCGAAGGTGGAGACGATCAGGGCGGCCAGGAGCTTGGTCATTTTAAGGTACCTTAAAGGAGTTGAAGTTGCTTACCCGTCAGGGCGTAGCAGCCCTCAAACGCATCCCCCTGTCGAGCGGTTGACAGATTTTTGTGAACTAGAATTTATTTTTTCAGGGGCCTCCTGATGCCCCTGCCAACCAGAACAACGCGGAGCCAGCCTCAATGAGCCAACATGTCACCGTCCCGGCGGGCGGGCAGAAGATCACGGTCAATGCCGACTTCTCCCTGAACGTGCCCGACCAGCCCGTCATCCCGTACATCGAGGGTGACGGCACGGGCGCCGACATCACGCCGGTCATGCTCAAGGTGGTCGACGCCGCGGTGGCCAAGGCCTACACCGGCAAGCGCCGCATCCACTGGATGGAGATCTACGCCGGCGAGAAGTCCACCCAGGTCTACGGCCCCGACGTCTGGCTGCCGGACGAGACGCTGGATCTCGTCAAGGAGTACGTCGTCTCCATCAAGGGCCCGCTCACGACGCCGGTGGGCGGCGGCATCCGCTCGCTGAACGTGGCGCTGCGCCAGCAGCTCGACCTGTACGTCTGCCTGCGCCCGGTGCGCTATTTCAAGGGCGTGCCGTCCCCGGTGAAGGCGCCGGAGAAGGTCGACATGGTGATCTTCCGCGAGAACTCCGAAGACATCTACGCCGGCATCGAGTACGAGGCCGAGAGCGACAAGGCGAAGAAGCTGATCAAGTTCCTGCAGGACGAGATGGGCGTCACCAAGATCCGCTTTCCCCAGACCTCGGCCATCGGCATCAAGCCGGTGTCGATCGAGGGCACCGAGCGCCTCGTGCGCAAGGCGCTGCAGTACGCCATCGACAACGACAAGCCCTCCGTCACGCTGGTGCACAAGGGCAACATCATGAAGTACACCGAGGGCGGCTTCCGCGACTGGGGCTACGCGCTGGCGCAGAAGGAGTTCGGCGCGCAGCTGATCGACGGCGGCCCGTGGGTGAAGTTCAAGAACCCGAGGACCGGCCGCGACATCACCGTCAAGGATTCGATCGCCGACGCCTTCCTGCAGCAGATCATCCTGCGCCCGGCCGAATACTCGGTCATCGCCACGCTGAACCTGAACGGCGACTACATCTCCGATGCGCTGGCCGCGCAGGTGGGCGGCATCGGCATCGCCCCGGGCGGCAACATGTCCGACACCGTGGCCATGTTCGAGGCCACCCATGGCACGGCCCCGAAGTACGCCGGCAAGGACTACGTGAACCCGGGCTCCGAGATCCTGTCGGCCGAGATGATGCTGCGCCACATGGGCTGGACGGAAGCGGCCGACCTGATCATCTCGTCGATGGAGCGCTCGGTGCTCAGCAAGAAGGTCACCTACGACTTCGCGCGGCTGATGGACGGCGCGACGCAGGTGTCCTGCTCGGGCTTCGGTCAGGTGATGATCGATCACATGTGACGAGCCCGGTCGGCCTCGCCGAGGTCGAATTTACTTCAAGAACAAGCCCCAGATCGTTGATTCGACTGGGGTTTTATTTTCCTTTCTCCCACTCCCATACCGTGAACATCGTCGTCCAGGAAGACCTCAAGAGCTACATCGACCCGCTGACCCCCGACGAGCACGACGCGCTGGAGCGCAGCCTGCTCGCCGAGGGCTGCCGCGACGCGCTGGTGCTGTGGGGCGACGTCCTCGTGGACGGCCACAACCGCTACGGCATCTGCCTGAAGCACGGCCTGCCGTTCAACACGGTGCAGAACCCGCGCTTCAAGTCGATCGAGGACGTGCACCTGTGGATGATCGACCAGCACCTGGGCCGCCGCAGCGTCTCCGACTTCCAGCGCGGCGTGCTCGCGCTGCGCAAGAAGGAGATCGTCGCCGACCGCGAGGCCGCCGCCCGCGCCGCGAAGAAGGACGCGCACATGCGCGCCGAGGTGCTGGGCGAGGCCGAGCCGGTGTCGCCCTTCGACGGCGAACCGGCCGTGGCGGCCGAGGCGCCGCTGAAGTCGCGCGAGGCCATCGCCAAGGCGGCCAAGCTGACGCCCAGCCAGGTCACGATGGTCGAGAAGATCCAGAAGCAGGCCGCGCCCGAGCTGGTGGCGGCCGTGCGCGCCGGCACGATCTCGCTGAACGCGGCGGCGGCCGTGGCCGGACTCCCGATGGAAGAGCAGGTGGCCGCGGCCGCGGCCGGCAAGGACGAACTGAAGCAGGCGGCCAAGCGGGCGCGCGAGTCCACGAAGAAGCCGCGCGTCGAGGCCAGCCGGACGCCGACGACCGAGGTGCAGGCACTGCAGGATCGCGTCGCCGAGCTCACCGCCGAGAACGAGTACCTGCGCGGCCAGGTCGCGGAACTGCAGGCGCGCCTGGGCGCGTGAGGGCGGCACGACGGTCGTCGTGCGGGCCCGGAAAAAATCCCGTCAGGTCATTGCAACAGGGCCCCAAGGACGCCGTTCGGCGTGCTAACTTGGGGCCATGCGAATCGCCCTGCGTGTCCCATTCCGCCGGCGCCGCCCGGCGCCCGGGCCGGCGCGGGAACTTGTCCAGTACGCTCGTCTTGAAATGAGGCGTGTCGTCCCGAAATGCATCGCCTGAGCGGAGCTTATCCGGCAATGCTCTTGACCTTGTCAGGGCGACGATGTGTCCCATCGTGCCCCGACGTGCGCGAGTCTATAGAATCAATTCATGCCCGAGGAAACTCCTCCACCACCGCCCGCCGCGCCGCCCAAGCCGAGTCTGCCCGACTCGGGCCAGGGCGCGGTCGTGGCCGAACGCAAGGCTGCACGAACCAAGCCGCCCCGCATGTACCAGGTGGTGCTGCTCAATGACGACTTCACTCCCATGGAATTCGTCGTCATGGTGCTGCAGGAATATTTCAAGTTGGACCTCGAAACCTCCACGCAGATCATGTTGAAGATCCACCATGAAGGGCGTGGCGTGTGCGGCCTGTTCACCAAGGACATCGCCGCCACGAAGGTCGAGTTGGTGCTGGCCGCCGCACGTCGCTACGGACACCCGCTTCAATGCATTATGGAGGCCGCATGATTGCGCAAGAACTGGAAGTCAGCCTGCACATGGCGTTTGTCGAGGCGCGTCAGCAGCGGCATGAATTCATCACCGTCGAGCACCTGCTGCTCGCGCTGCTGGACAACCCGTCTGCCGCCGAAGTGCTGCGCGCCTGCGCGGCCAACATCGAGGACCTGAGGAAGAGCCTGTCCACCTTCATCCGCGAGAACACCCCCACGGTGGGCGGTTCGGAAGAGGTCGACACGCAGCCCACGCTGGGCTTCCAGCGCGTGATCCAGCGCGCGATCATGCACGTGCAGTCCACCGGCGGCGGCAAGAAGGAGGTCACCGGCGCCAACGTGCTCGTGGCCATCTTCGGCGAGAAGGATTCGCACGCCGTGTACTACCTGCACCAGCAGGGCGTCACGCGCCTGGACGTCGTCAACTACATCGCCCACGGCATCAAGAAGTCCGATCCGCCGGAGCCGCCGAAGTCGAACGGCGAGTCGGCCGGCGAGCAGGCCGAGAAGGACGAGGGCGGCGAGGGCAAGGGCTCTCCGCTGGACCAGTTCACGCAGAACCTGAACCAGATGGCCCGCGACGGCAAGATCGATCCGCTGATCGGCCGCGAGCACGAGGTCGAGCGCGTCATCCAGATCCTGTGCCGCCGGCGCAAGAACAACCCGCTGCTGGTGGGCGAGGCGGGCGTGGGCAAGACGGCCATCGCCGAGGGCCTGGCCTGGCGCATCACCCAGAACGACGTGCCCGACGTGCTGGCCGACGCGGTCGTCTACTCGCTGGACATGGGCGCGCTGCTGGCGGGCACCAAGTACCGCGGCGACTTCGAGCAGCGCCTCAAGGGCGTGTTGAAGCAGCTCAAGGAGCAGCCGCGCGCCGTGCTGTTCATCGACGAGATCCACACGCTGATCGGCGCGGGCGCCGCGTCGGGCGGCACGCTGGACGCGAGCAACCTGCTCAAGCCGGCGCTGTCCAACGGCTCGATGAAGTGCATCGGCGCCACCACGTTCACCGAGTACCGCGGCATCTTCGAGAAGGATGCGGCGCTGTCGCGGCGCTTCCAGAAGGTGGACGTCAACGAGCCCACCGTGGAGCAGACCGTCGAGATCCTCAAGGGCCTCAAGTCGCGCTTCGAGGAGCACCACAGCGTCAAGTACGCCATCGGCGCGCTGCAGGCCGCCGCCGAGCTGTCGGCCAAGTACATCAATGACCGCCACCTGCCCGACAAGGCGATCGACGTCATCGACGAGGCCGGCGCCGCGCAGCGCATCCTGCCCAAGAGCCGCCAGAAGAAGACCATCACCCGCAACGAGGTCGAGGAGATCGTGGCCAAGATCGCCCGCATCCCGCCGGCGTCGGTCACCAGCGACGACCGCGACAAGCTGCGCACGATCGACCGCGACCTGAAGAGCGTCGTGTTCGGCCAGGATCCGGCCATCGACGCGCTGGCCGCGGCCATCAAGATGGCGCGCTCCGGCCTGGGCAAGCCCGACAAGCCGATCGGCTCGTTCCTGTTCTCCGGCCCCACGGGCGTCGGCAAGACGGAAGTGGCCAAGCAGCTGGCGTTCATCCTGGGCATCGACCTGATCCGCTTCGACATGTCGGAGTACATGGAGCGCCACGCCGTGAGCCGCCTCATCGGCGCGCCCCCGGGCTACGTCGGCTTCGACCAGGGCGGCCTGCTCACCGAGCAGATCACCAAGAAGCCGCACTGCGTGCTGCTGCTCGACGAGATCGAGAAGGCGCACCCGGACGTCTTCAACGTGCTGCTGCAGGTGATGGACCACGGCACGCTCACCGACAACAACGGCCGCAAGTCCGACTTCCGCAACGTGATCATCATCATGACCACCAACGCGGGCGCCGAGACCATGAGCAAGGCGACGATCGGCTTCACCAACTCGCGCCAGCAGGGCGACGAGATGGGCGACATCAAGCGCATGTTCACGCCGGAGTTCCGCAACCGGCTGGATGCGATCGTCAACTTCAAGGCCATCGACGAGGAGATCATCCTGCGCGTGGTCGACAAGTTCCTGCTGCAGCTCGAGGCCCAGCTGGCCGAGAAGAAGGTCGAGGTCACGTTCTCCGACGCCCTGCGCAAGCACCTGGGCAAGAAGGGCTTCGATCCGCTGATGGGCGCGCGCCCGATGCAACGCCTGATCCAGGACACGATCCGCCGCGCGCTGGCCGACGAACTGCTGTTCGGCCGGCTGGTCGACGGCGGCCGCCTCAGCGTGGACGTCGACGACAAGGGCGAGACCGTGCTCGACATCCAGCCGTCCGGCAAGAGCGGCGACAAGCCCAAGGCCGAAGCCGCGACGCTCTGAGCCTGGCCTGTTCGAACGAAAGCCCGTCGCGACGCGAGTTGCGGCGGGCTTTTTTGGTTCGCTTCGCGCGTTCGGCGGGCAGATCCTTCGATTGCCAAGCCGACACTACGCATCCGCGCTGCAGGCCAACCAGGCGATTCATCCGCAGCGTGGAGCCGGCGTGCCGGCTGTCGATGGCCCTCGATGGGCCATCGACACGCAACTCAAACCTCAAATAGCAGCGAATGTTTTTGTTGCCCCGCCAAGGCCGGCACGGCGAGTCGGGGGAACTTGTTTTGTGAGGTTGAGGAGGAGGCCGAAGGCCGGGGGACACGAACAAAACAAGTTTCCCCGGCTCGCCGGGCCTGACCCAGCGCGCTCCGCAGCTCGACGATGAACCAAAAAAAGATCCGGGCCGCATTCCGGTGCCTCCCTGATTCAGACGGCCGGATCCTGCCGGAAGTAGCCGGCCAGCAGCTCGTACATCGCCGGCGACTCGCGCCTGAACGGCTGCGGCGCCACGAAGAAGGCCTCGACGGCCACCGCGAAGAACTCCTCCACGGCCTCGGCGCCGTACGGGTCGACCACCGTGTCGACGCCATCGTCGACGAGCGCGCAGAAGGCCTCGTACGACCCGTCGATCACCTCGATCCAGCGCTCGCGTGCGGCCGCGTCGGGCAGCGGGGGCACGCCGTCGGCCAGGCCTTCTGCGGCCATGTCGATGACGTGCGCGAACTCGTGGATGACCACGTTGTAGGCCCAGTCGGCAGCCTCGGCCGCGTCCTGCACATCCGACCAGGCGAGCATCAGCGGGCCACCGCTCATCGCCTCGCCGGTGAGGTTCTCCTCGTACTCGTGGACGACGCCGTCCTCGTCCATCACGCTGCGCTGCGCCACCACCTCGTCCGGGTGGACGACGATGCCGACGAAGCCGTCGTAGAGGTGCAGGCCCAGGCGCAGCACCGGCAGGCAGGCCTGCGCGGCGATCAGCAGCGCCATGTCGTCGGTGACCTCGAGGCCGCCGACGCCGTGGAACTCCTTGCGATCGAGGAACAGGCTGCACAGGCGGCGCAGCTCGGCGCGCTCGTCGTCGTCCAGCCGCGCGAGGAAGGGCAGGCGCGCGAACGTCAGCGCCCAGAGGTCATCCGGGATCGCGCGGCGATCCAGCGCGCGCTGCTCGCGCCACGCGTCCAGGCGAGCGAGGGGCGCGCGCCACCAGGCGCGCGTCACGCGCAAGCCCGCGCGGGCGTGAGGCGCTCGATGCCCGCGGCGGTCCAGCGCAGCACCTGCGCGCGCCGGGCTTCGGGCACGGGCGTGTCCTGATCCCAGTCGCTGAGGACGTGGCGCGTCCAGCCGTCGCGCACCTGCGTGCCGGGACGGTGGGTGTGGCCGTGGATCATCGTGTCGGTGCCCAGGCGGGCCAGCCAGGCCTTGGCCATCGTCTCGTCGACGTCGGCGTAGGTGACGGGCTCGTCGTGGCGCGCCATGCTGGCCGCGCGCATCTTCGCGGCCAGCGCGAGGCGTGTCTCCAGCGGCTGCGACAGGAACTGCCGCTGGTAGGCCGGATCACGCACCTGCTGGCGGAACAGCTGGTAGGGCACGTCGTCCACGACCAGCTCGTCGCCGTGCGTGAGCAGCAGCGTGCGGCCGAACGCGGTGACCGCCGCCGGGTCGGCGAGCAGGCGCGCGCCGGTGGCGGCAGCGAACTCCGCGCCGATGAGGAAGTCGCGGTTGCCGTGCTGCAGCCACACCGGCACGCGCGCGGCGGTGTCTGCGATGGCTTGCACGCAGCGGGCCTCGAATGGCCGGGCGCGGGCGTCGTCGCCCACCCAGACCTCGAAGATGTCGCCCAGCAGGAACACCGCGTCGGCCTTCGTGGACGCCATGTAGGCCTCCCATGCGGCGGCCGTGGCCGGCATGGCGTCGCTCAGGTGGATGTCGGAGATGAAGTCGACGGCGTGGATGTCGTCGCCGAGCTTCAGCTCCGAATCGAAGACCGGCGCGGGGCTCAAGCTCAAGCCTGGATTTCCTCGGCCTTGACGATCTGGATGTCGTCCACCGGCACGTCGTCGTGGAAGCCCTTGCGGCCCGTCTTGACGCCGCCCAGCTCGTCGACCACGGCCTGGCCCTCGACGACCTTGCCGAACACCGCGTAGCCCCAGCCGTCCTGCGCCTCGGCGTTGTTCAGGAAGCCGTTGTTGGTCGTGTTGATGAAGAACTGGCCGGTGGCGGAGTGGGGCGCCGAGGTGCGCGCCATCGCCAGCGTGTACTTGTCGTTCTTCAGGCCGTTCTTGGCCTCGTTCTGGATCGGCGCGTCGGTGTCCTTCTGCTTCATGCCGGCCTCGAAGCCGCCGCCCTGGATCATGAAGTTGCGGATCACGCGGTGGAAGATCGTGCCGTCGTAGAAGCCCTTGTTCACGTAGGACAGGAAGTTGGCGACGGAGATGGGGGCCTTCTCGTCATCGAGCTCGATGCGCAGGTCGCCCTTGGTGGTGGTGAGCTTCACGTATTTGGTCATGCTTATTTCTCCAGGCTGGCTTTCTTGATGATGACGGGGGTCTGGGGCACGTTCTCGTACATGCCCTTGGTGGTGGTGGACACCTGCTTGATCTTCTCGACGACGTCCATGCCCGAGACGACACGGCCGAACACCGCATAGCCGTCGCCCTGGTCCAGGAACGGGTTGTCCTGCACGTTGATGAAGAACTGGGCCGTGGCCGAGTCGCGCATGTTGGTGCGAGCCATCGCGACCGAGCCCTTGACGTTGCTCAGGCCGTTGTGCGACTCCAGCGGGATCGGCGCGTGCACGGGCTTTTCCTGCAGGCTGGGCAGCATGCCGCCGCCCTGGATCATGAAGTTGGGGATCACGCGGTGGAACACGGTGCCGTCGTAGTGGCCTTCCTTGACGTACTGCTCGAAGTTGGCGACCGACTTCGGCGCCTTCTGCGCGTCCAGCTCGATGACGATGTCTCCCATCGACGTGACGAGGTGCACCTTGTCGGCCCAGGCCGGAGCGCAGAACGCCGTCAGTCCGGCCACGGCCAGCGCGGCCCACCGGGTTTGTTGGGGGATGCTCATCTGAAAGTCTCCTTGGCTATACTCCCTCGATTCTACCGAGGGCAGCCGAGCCCGCTTGCATCGCCAGACCCTGCGACCTGTCCAGTTCGACTGCCCGAGGCGACCAGTCCCGGCGCCCGACCCCGGTTTGCCCGACTCCCTTATCCGTTCGGCTGCTCCGGCTTCCATGAGAAGTCCGACTGCCGGCCCCTGTTCCTGCCGATGACGCTGCGTCTCTTCAACACTCTCACCGGCCAAGCCGAAGACTTCGTTCCCATCGTCCCGGGCCACGTGCGCATGTACGTGTGCGGCATGACGATCTACGACCTGTGCCACATGGGCCACGCCCGCATGATGATGGCGTTCGACGTCGTCTATCGCTGGCTGCAGGTGCTTGGCTACGAGGTCACCTATGTCCGCAACATCACGGACATCGAGGACAAGATCATCAAGCGCGCGGTCGAGCGCGGCATCACCATCCGCCAGCTCACCGACGAGATGATCGCCGCCATGCGCGAGGACATCGGCGCCATCGGCATCGAGCCGCCCACGCACGAGCCGCGCGCCACCGAGTACGTGCCGCAGATGCTGTCCATGATCGCCACGCTCCAGGACAAGGGCCTGGCCTACCAGGGCGACAACGGCGACGTGAACTACGCGGTGCGCAAGTTCGAGGGCTACGGCAAGCTGTCGGGCAAGTCGCTGGACGACCTGCGCGCCGGCGAGCGCGTGGCCGTGGCCGACGGCAAGGCCGACCCGCTCGACTTCGTGCTGTGGAAGTCGGCCAAGCCGTCCGAGCCCGACGACGCCAAGTGGGACAGCGCGTACGGCCCGGGCCGCCCGGGCTGGCACATCGAGTGCTCCGCCATGTCGTGCGCCGTGCTGGGCGAGCGCTTCGACATCCACGGCGGCGGCATGGACCTGCAGTTCCCCCATCACGAGAACGAGATCGCGCAGAGCGAGGGCGCGCTGGGCCACCCGTTCGTGAACTACTGGCTGCACAACGGCTTCCTCAACGTCGACAACGAGAAGATGTCGAAGTCGCTCGGCAACTTCTTCACCATCCGCGACGTGCTGAAGAAGTTCGACGGCGAGACGCTGCGCTTCTTCATGCTGCGCACGCACTACCGCAGCCCGTTCAATTTCTCCGACGCGCATCTCGACGACGCGCGCTCGGCGCTGCGCCGCCTCTACACCGCGCTCGGCAGCGTGGCCCTCGGCGATGGCAACGCCGCCGGCGTGGCCGAACTGCCGGTCGACGCGAGCGCCGTCGACTGGACCGACGCGCGCGCGGCCGCGTTCCGCGACGCGATGAACGACGACTTCAACACGCCCGGCGCGCTGGCCGTGCTGTTCGAGATGGTCACCGACCTGAACCGCACGAAGTCGGTCGCCACGGCGCGCCTGCTGCGGGCGCTGGGCGCCACGCTGGGCGTGCTGCAGCAGTCGCCGCAGGCCTTCCTGCAGGCCGGCGCTGCGCTCACCGACGCCGAGATCCAGGCGCGCATCGAGGCGCGCGCCCAGGCGAAGAAGGATCGCAATTTCGCCGAGTCCGACCGCATCCGCGACGAGCTCGCCGGCCTGGGCATCACGCTCAAGGACAGCGCCCAAGGCACCACCTGGGTGAAAGCCTGAGATGGCCGCCGCTCCGGCCGATGCCGTGCCCGAATCCCCCCGCGACGTGCCCGCGTACTGGGATGACGCCTGCCGTCACCTGGTCAAGCGCGACCGCGTGATGAAGAAGCTCATCCCCAAGTTCGGCGATGCGCGCCTGCAGAGCAACGGCGACGCGTTCACCACGCTCGCGCGCTCCATCGTGGGCCAGCAGGTGTCCACCAAGTCGGCGCAGGGCGTGTGGCGCAAGCTCGTGGCGGCCGTCGACGGCCCCGACGTCGAGCTGCTGCAGCCCGCCGCCGTGCTCCGGCTCGCGCCCGAGACGCTCAAGGGCGTGGGCCTGTCGGGGCGCAAGGTGGAATACCTGGGCGACCTGGCGCACCATTTCTCCGACGGCGCCGTCCACGTGGGCCAGTGGCACGGCATGGACGACGAGGCGATCATCGAGGAACTGGTGGCCATCCGCGGCATCGGCCGCTGGACCGCCGAGATGTTCCTGATCTTCCATCTGCTGCGTCCGAACGTGCTTCCGCTGGACGATCCGGGCCTCATCCGCGGAATCAGCGAAAATTACTTCAGCGGCGAGCCGGTCTCGCGCGCCGAGGCCCGTGAACTGGGCGACGGGTGGGCTCCGTACCGCTCGGTCGCCACATGGTATCTCTGGCGCAGTCTCGATCCCATCACGGTCGAAGGCTGACGAGCCGCCCTATGAGGAACACCCTGATGACCAAACGCCATTTCCTTGAATTCGAACAACCGATCGCCGAGCTGGAATCGAAGATCGAAGAGCTGCGCTACGTGCAGAACGAGTCGGCCGTCGACATCTCCGAGGAGATCGACCGCCTCGACAAGAAGAGCCTGCAGCTCACCAAGGACATCTACTCCAGCCTGGCCCCGTGGCAGGTCTACCAGATCGCGCGCCACCCGCAGCGCCCGCAGACGCTGGACTACACGGCCGAGGTCTTCACCGAGTTCGAGGAACTGCACGGCGACCGCTCGTTCGCGGACGACGCGGCCATCGTCGGCGGCCTCGCGCGCTTCAACGGCCAAGCCTGCATGATCGTGGGCCACCAGCGCGGCTACGACACCAAGGATCGCCAGGTGCGCAACTTCGGCATGCCGCGTCCCGAGGGCTATCGCAAGGCGCAGCGCCTGATGAAGACGGCCGAGAAGTTCGGCCTGCCTGTCTTCACGTTCATCGACACGATGGGCGCATACCCGGGCATCGGCGCCGAGGAACGCGGCCAGTCGGAAGCCATCGGCGCCAGCATCTTCGAGATGGCGCAGCTGGAAGTGCCCATCATCTCCACCATCATCGGCGAGGGCGGCTCCGGCGGCGCGCTGGCCATCGGCGTCTGCGACCAGATGCTGATGCTGCAGTTCTCGGCCTACTCGGTGATCTCGCCGGAAGGCTGCGCGTCCATCCTGTGGAAGACGTCCGAGCGCGCGGCCGACGCAGCCGAGGCGCTGGGCATCACCGCCCACCGCCTGAAGGCGCTGGGACTCATCGACAAGATCGTCAACGAGCCGGTGGGCGGCGCCCATCGAGACCCGAAGGCGATGGCGTCCAGCCTCAAGCGCGCGCTGGGCGATGCGCTGCGCCAGGTGGCCGACCTGAAGCCGAAGGAGCTGCTGGCGCGCCGCCAGGAGCGCCTGATGGCCTATGGCCGCTTCGCCGACACCACCGATCGCTGAAGACACCGTGACCTCGCGTCCCGTCGTTGCGGTGGCCTGCAGCGGCGGCCGCGATTCGGTCGCCTTGCTGCACGCCGCGCGGCGTGCCGCCGACGCGCTCGGGACGAGCGTGGTCGCGCTCCACGTGCACCACGGCCTGATGGCCGACGCCGATCGCTGGGCCTCCGAGGTGGAGGCCTTGTGCGAGCGCTGGAACGTCGCGTTCGCGTGCGAGCACCTGGGTGGAAGGCCGGCCGCCGGCGAGAGCGTCGAGGCCTGGGCCCGGCGCGAGCGCTATCGAGCGCTGGCACGCATGGCACGGGCGGCGGGGGCCGGCATCGTGCTGCTGGGCCATCACCAGGACGACCAGGCCGAGACGGTGCTGCTGCAGGCGCTGCGCGGCGCCGGCCCGGCGGGCCTGGCCGCGATGCCGCGGGTCGTCGAGCGCGGCGGCCTCACCTGGGCCCGGCCGTGGATCGCGCGCGGCGGCGCCGAGATCGAGGCGTACGTGGCGCCGCTGGCGCTGGCCGTCGCGCAGGATCCGAGCAACGCCGATCCGCGGTTCGCGCGCAGCCGGCTGCGTCGCGACGTGATGCCGGCGCTCCGGGCGGCGTTTCCCGAGGCGGATTCCGCGCTGGCCGCGGCGGCGCGGCGCGCGGCGGAGGCGAGGGCGGTGCTCGACGAGGTGGCGGAGGAGGATCTGCAGCGCCTGGTCGCGGACGCCGCGCTGCCGTTGGCGCCGTGGCGCGCGCTCTCGCCGGCCCGGCGCGCCAACGCCTTGCGCGCCTGGCTGGCCCGCGCGCTGGACGCCCCGGTGCCGCAGTCGCTGGTGGATCGCCTGCTCGCCGAGACGCCCGACGACGCGACCCGGCGCTGGCCCGTGGACGGCCGCGTGCTGCGCTCGTGGCGCGGCCACCTCGCGGTCGTCGCGCCCGCGCGTCCCCGCGTCTCGCCCGCGCACCTGCGCGACGGCGCGGCGTTGTCGCTGCTGCGTTGCGATCGCTATGCGTTGAGCGGCTGGGACGGCACGCTCGAGGTGTTCGCCACCCGCGAGCATGGCGTCGCGCCGGCCCGGCTTGCGCAAGTCGAGGCCCGCGTTCGCGCAGGCGGCGAGCGGTTCCTGCTGCAACCCGCGGGCGTGGCGCGCAGCCTGAAGAAGCAGTTCCAGGCGCTGGGCGTGCCGGCGGAGGGCCGGGACGGCCCGCTGCTGTTTGACGGCGCCGGGGCGCTGCTGTTCGTGCCGGGGCTGGGGATCGACGCGCGTGCGTGGGCGCCGGCCGGCGCGCCACAGTGGGGCATGCGCTGGGTGGCGGCTGCGTCCGGGGCGAAGGCTCAGCCTGTCTAGGCAAGTTGTTTTCGCCATCAAAGAAGGGCCGGTCCACCACCCGCGAACCAGCCCGGGCCGGGAAAACCCCCGAGCGCACGCTAGACTAACGGGTTTGGGCGGATGGGCCGCGTGGGCCCGTCCTGAAGTCAACCGGGCGTTTCAGACCATGGCATTGATAGTTCACAAGTACGGCGGCACCTCGATGGGTTCGACGGAGCGCATTCGCAACGTCGCCAAACGCGTCGCGAAATGGGCGCGCGCCGGCCACCAGATGGTAGTCGTCCCGTCGGCCATGAGCGGCGAGACCAACCGCATCCTGGGCCTGGCCAAGGAACTGTTCCCCGGCGTCAACACGGCCGCGTCCGACCGCGAGCTCGACATGATCGCCTCCACCGGCGAGCAGGTGTCCGTGGGCCTGCTGGCGCTGGCGCTGCAGGCCGAGGGCCTCGAGGCCGTCAGCTACACCGGCTGGCAGGTGCCCGTGAAGACCGACTCGTCGTACACCAAGGCGCGCATCGAGAGCATCGACGACGAGCGCGTGCGCGCCGACCTGGCCGCGGGCAAGGTGGTGGTCATCACCGGCTTCCAGGGCATCGACGACGACGGCCACATCACGACGCTGGGCCGCGGCGGCTCCGACACGTCGGCGGTGGCGATCGCCGCCGCGATGAAGGCGGCCGAGTGCCTGATCTACACCGACGTCGACGGCGTCTACACCACCGACCCGCGCGTCGTGCCCGAGGCGCGCCGCCTGCAGACCATCTCGTTCGAGGAGATGCTCGAGATGGCCAGCCTCGGCTCCAAGGTGCTGCAGATCCGCTCGGTGGAATTCGCGGGCAAGTACCGCGTGCCGCTGCGTGTGCTCTCCAGCTTCACCGACTGGAACATCGACATCAATGAAGAAGCCCGCTCGGGCACGCTGATCACTTTCGAGGAAGACGTCAACATGGAACAAGCAGTCGTTTCGGGCATCGCGTTCAACCGCGACGAGGCCAAGGTCACCGTGATGGGCGTTCCCGACAAGCCGGGCATCGCCTACCAGATCCTGGGCGAGGTGGCCGAGGCCAACATCGACGTCGACGTCATCATCCAGAACGTCTCGCACGACGGCAAGACCGACTTCTCGTTCACCGTGCACCGCAACGACTACGCGCGCACGATGGACCTGCTCAAGAACAAGGTGGCCCCGGCCACCGGCGCGGCCACGGTGCTGGGCGACCCGAAGATCTGCAAGGTCTCCATCGTGGGCATCGGCATGCGCAGCCACGTCGGCGTGGCCTCCAAGATGTTCCGCACGCTGAGCGAGGAGGGCATCAACATCATGATGATCACCACCAGCGAGATCAAGACGTCGGTGGTCATCGACGAGAAGTACATGGAGCTTGCGGTGCGCGCGCTACACAAGGCCTTCGATCTCGAAGAACCTGTGGCCTCGGCCTCCTGAACGGGCGAATTTCCAGGCTAGAATGCCAGCTTAGGTTGGAGGCGTGGCCGAGTGGTCGAAGGTACTCCCCTGCTAAGGGAGCATACGGTGATGAGCTGTATCGAGGGTTCGAATCCCTCCGCCTCCGCCAACCGATGCGAAGCCCCAGAAGAGCGATCTTCTGGGGCTTTTCTCATGGGCGTTCCGGGTTGAACCGCCCTCGAAACTAGGCGTTTGAACGCGGTCGAGTGCGGTGTAGAGTGCGCGATCCCCTAGCGCACCACCGGAGATCGACACCATGCCCTTGAAGATCGGAGGCACCGACTCGTCGCGCAGCCTTGTCAGTCACACCAAGTACACGAACGTTCCCAGCGGCCTGAGCAGCGATACCCGGGCCGACGAATCGACCGTGCAATGGTCGATCGCCGTGTCCAGCGGGGTGACCTACCTGATCAAGTTCTCGTCCAACTTCTACAAGAAGCATCTCCACACATCGACCAAGAAGCTGGCCAACGTGCAGGCCGAGTACGACAAGCTGCCTGCGAGCAGCGACGACGACGCGCGCTGGGCCGCGGCCCAACTGGCGGCCGACCAGACGAAGTTCCTCAAGCAGTTGGGCCATCGGTCGCGCGGCGAACAGGATTGCGGTGTCGCGGGGTGCGGCCATTCGATCGGGGAACACACTGGGCCCGGCAGGGCATGCGCCAAGGTCACGCAGAAGCTGGAATTCCCCGGCGGCAAGGCGGTCGACGACAACGGCAAGAAGGTCAAGAAGGCATTCGTCAACTACGCCTGCGCCTGCACCGGCTATGCACCGCCGTACGCGACCGCGCGCGGCCTCGCGGGCAAGCCGACCGCCAATCCCCTGGAGGGCGCGACGGCCAAGATGAACGACCTGATCTGGATGGACAAGATCCCGCGGGCTACTTTCGAGAAGGTGCTGCAGGATTCGATCCAGAAGCGCTGGACCGAGCTCGGCGGAGCCGGCGCCTGGAGTGCGGACGGCGAACACATCAAATGGGATTTCGGCGCTGCCAACCGCGGCTGCATCATCAAGATCAACGAGAACACCAAGCTCGCAGACGCCTTCGCGGCAGGCCACAGCGCGGTCGAGGTGACGATGAAGCTCGACAACACCGATGCCACCAAGCCGATCTTCACGGCTTGCCACCTCGACGGAAAGAAGACCACGTGAGCGAGACTAGCTCGAGCGGCAAGTATCGGCGGCAACTGATCGTCGCGATGGTCGACGGCGATGACGCTGCCGGCAGCGTCGCCCAGGCCGAGGCGCTGAATGCGAAGGAGCGGGACGCGGTGCTGCCGTCGGAGGTCATCGTGCTGCATTTGGGGGCGGCACCGGACGGCCGGGCCGATGCCGGCGACGTCGAGCAGTTGCGCCTCGCGCTGGAGGGCAAGCGCCTGGTGGCGATGCCGGTGGATGCCCAGGCGCGGCTCTACCTGCTCGGAGAAGGCAGCGCGACCCGACGCACGCTCGCCGGCTGCGCGCCCGAGGCCGTGGCCGCGTTGCTTGCCGACGCCGGGCTGCGTGCCCTCCGGCTGCTCAGTATCGTGGGAGACGGTGCCGGGCGCGACCCGGATCGCGCCGACGACGCCCAACTCGATCCGCAGGCTATGAGCTTCGCATCGCGTCTGCACCAGTCGCTGCAGGATCGCGGCGTCGCAACGACCGTCAACGCGCGCGTCGGCGCCGTGCGCGTGCTGACCCAAGCGGGCGCGGCCGGGAGTATCGCGATCGAGGCCGGGCGCAAGCTGGCCTCCGCACACCCCGACGCCGAGGCGATGCAGCACCACGCCGCGGCTACCAAGCTGCGCCTGCGTTGGGAGGACGGGCGACAGGTTCGCGAGTGGAGCTACTGAACCCATCGCGCATGAAATACGGGCCCGCGGGGCCCGTTGTTCGTTGAGGCGTGCAACGCTCAGGCGAACTGCTTGTCACCATTGAGCTTGAACGTCGCGACGGCCAAGCGACTACGTTCTCAGGACGCCAGATGCCGGGCGCAGAAATCGCGTCCCGCCTGCGTGAGGGCGGCGCTCCAGCGCTCCTCCACCTGTGTGACGCGGACCCATCCCGGACCCTCCACGCCGCCGATGCGCGCATGGCTCATCGCCGACAGCGAGCGCATCAGCACGCTCGCGCCCAGGCCCAGGTGCTTGCCCAGGCGCGGCAGCGACATGCCGGCGTCGCCGGGCGCTGCGGCCAGCTCGCGCAGGATCGCGGCCGAGAGGGCGTCGAGCCCGGGCGTGGTGTCGTCGCTCACGGATGTCTCCTGCGCGTCCGCGCGAGGAGCGTCAGGCCCCCGCGAACGTCGTGTCGGCCTGCTGGGTGGATCCCGCGGCCTCGTGAGGCGTGAGTATGACGGGAATCGATTTCGACGTGGGCGTGCCGGCCTCGATGGCGGTGCTCGAGAGAGGCACCAGCGGATTCGTCTCGGGGTAGTACGCCGCCAGGTTGCCGCGCGGGATGTCGTAGGCCACCAGCTTGAAGCGGTCCGCGCGGCGCTCGATGCCGTCGCTCCACGCGGTGTGCAGGTCGACCCAGTCGCCGTCGCGCAGGCCCAGGTGCCTGATGTCGGCCGCGTTGATGAACACCACGCGGCGCTGGCCGAACACGCCGCGGTAGCGGTCGTCCTGGCCGTAGATCGTGGTGTTGTACTGGTCGTGCGAGCGCGTGGTGAACAGCGTGAACACCACCTTGTCGAGCTGGCTCGCGCGGGCGCGGTGCGCGGGCGTGTCCAGCGGCACCGGGTGCGCGTAGAAGTTGGCCTTTTCGTTGGCCGTGGCCCAGATGCGTTCGCTGGCGGTGTTGCGCAGGCGGAAGCCGCCGGGCACCTTGATGCGCTCGTTGAAGTCGAAGAAGTCGTCGAAGACGGCCTCGATCTTGTCGCGGATGCGGTCGTAGTCCTCGATCAGCCACAGCCACGGCGTCCTGGAGCGCGTGCCCAGCGTCGCTGCCGCGAGGCGGGCCACGATGGCCGGCTCGGACAGCAGGTGCTCGGACGCCGGCGGGTTGATGCCCGACGAGATGTGCACCATGCTCATCGAGTCCTCCACCGTCACGCCCTGCGGGCCGGCGGCCTGCACGTCGATCTCGGTGCGGCCCAGGCAGGGCAGGATCAGCGCGTCGCGCCCGTGCACGAGGTGGCTGCGATTGAGCTTGGTCGTCACGTGCACCGTAAGATCGCACTGGCGCAGCGCCTTCCACGTCTCGTAGGTGTCGGGCGTGGCGGCGGCGAAGTTGCCGCCCAGCGCGATGAAGACCTTGCCGCGGCCGGCCAGCATCATCCTGATGGACTCGACGACGTCGACGCCCGGCGTGCGCGGCGGCTCGAAGCCGAACACGTCGCGCAGCCGGTCGAGCAGCGCCGCGGGCGGCTTCTCCCAGATGCCCATCGTGCGGTCGCCCTGCACGTTGCTGTGGCCGCGCACCGGGCACGAACCCGCGCCGGGCCGGCCGATGTTCCCGCGCAGCATCAGCAGGTTGTTGATCATCTGGATCGTGGCCACCGAGTGCTGGTGCTGGGTGATGCCCATGCCCCAGCAGGCGATGACGCTGCCCGCGTTCAGGTACACGTCGCCGGCCGCGCGCATCTGCGCCTCGGACATGCCCGACTCCTGCTCCAGCAGCGGCCAGGACTCGGCGCGCAAGTCGTCCAGCAGCGCTTCGATGCCGGTGGTGTGCTCCGCGATGAACGCGTGGTCGAGGACGCCGCCGCGCGCGTCCTCCTGCTCCACGACGTGCTTCATCATGCCCTTGACCATCGCGAAGTCGCCGCCCACGCGCAGCTGGAAATAGTGCGAGCTGATCCGGGTGGAGCCCATGGTGGCCATCTCCACCTTGGACTGCGGGTCGGCGAAGCGCTCCAGGCCGCGCTCGCGCAGCGGGTTGAAGCTGACGACGCGGGCGCCGCGCCTGGCGGCGGCGCGCAGCTCGCCCAGCATGCGCGGGTGGTTGGTGCCCGGGTTCTGGCCGAAGATGAGAACGGCGTCGGCCTTCTCGAAATCGTCGAGCGTGACCGTGCCCTTGCCCACGCCGATCTGCGGGCGCATGGCCGAGCCGCTGGGCTCGTGGCACATGTTGGAGCAGTCGGGGAAGTTGTTGGTGCCGTACTCGCGCACGAACAGCTGGTACAGGAACGCGGCCTCGTTGCTGGCGCGGCCCGAGGTGTAGAACATCGCCTGGTTCGGGTCGGGCAGGGCGTTCAGGTGGCGGGCGGCGAGGGCGAAGGCGTCGTCCCACTCGATGGGCACGTACTTGTCGCTGGCGCTGTCGTAGACCATGGGCTCGGTGAGCCGGCCCTGGTCTTCCAGGAAGAAATCGCTCTTGCCGGCCAGCTCGGCCACCGTGTGCTGGGCGAAGAACTCGCGCGTGACGCGGCGCGCCGTGGCCTCCGCGGCGACGGCCTTGGCGCCGTTCTCGCAGAACTCGAAGGTGGACGCGTGGTTGCGGTCAGGCCAGGCGCAGCCGGGGCAGTCGAAGCCGTCGGGCTGGTTGGCCGACAGCAGCGTCCTGGCGCCCTTGACGGCGATGTCCTGGGCCAGCAGGGCCTTGCTGACACTCTTGAGGGCGCCCCAGCCGCCGGCGGGACCCTTGTAGAACTCGATCTTCTTTTCGCTCAATGTCAGTGGCTTTCTGAGGGTAAATGCCGGCGTGAAAACCCTGGCTCCCGACAGTGTGCCCGACTGGGCAGCGGCTGAAAATATGCGGTGCACTGCAACATTGGCTCAATTCAAGCAATTGCCTGCGGCCGGGAATGGCCTGCCGCCGGGCCGATGCGTCGTCATCCTGCGCGTGGCCGCAGGATGAAAGCTCAGATCAGCTTCGCGTCCAGCAGCTCGCTCTTCAGGTACGCGTACCAGATCGGCGCCGCCACCAACCCGGGCACGCCGAAGATCGCCTCCATCACCATCATCGCGATCAGCAGTTCCCAGATCTGCGACTTGATGCGCGTGCCCACGATGCGCGCGCCCAGGAAGTACTCGAGCTTGTGGATCACCACGAGGAACGCCAGCGAGGCCACGGCCACGGCCGGCGAGTGCGCCAGGCTGACGACGACGACGATGGTGTTGGACGTGAGGTTGCCGATGATGGGCAGCAGGCCCACGATGAAGGTGATCGCGATCATCGTCTTGGTGAGCGGCAGGTGCACGCCGAACAGGTGCAGGCCGATGACCAGGTAGATGGCCGTGAAGGTGGTGTTGAGCAGCGAGATCGTCAGCTGCGACAGCGCGACGTTGCGGAACGCCTGGGCGAAGCGCTCGGCGCGGACCGTCAGGTCGCGCGCGAGCGGGCCCGAGGTGGCGTGCGGGTCGACCTCGCGCAGCGACAGCACCACGCCGATCACCATCGCGATGAGCGTCTCCGCGAAGGTGACCAGCGTGTGCGTGCCCATCATCTGCAGCTCGGCCACGTGGGCCCGCAGCCACTCCAGCGCCTTCTGCTGCAGGTCGGCGATGTCGTCGGGCAGGTAGGCGGCCATGAACGGCGGGATGCCGTCGCGCACGCGGTCGAGGATGTCCGAGACCTTGGCCAGCAGCCGCGGCAGGTTCTCGATGTCGCTGCGGAAGAACGAGATCAGCCCGAACACGGCGCCCGTGATCGCCGCGATGACCAGGGCCGCGAACAGCACCACCACCACCATCTTGGAGAGCTTGGTGCTGAACCAGCGCTGCGCCAGCGGCGTGATGGACACCACCAGCTGGTACACGAGCAGGCCGACCAGCAGCGGCACCAGCAGGTGCAGCGCCAGCACGCCGACCAGCGCGAGCCCGGCAAGCACGTAGGACGAGAAACGGACGATCTGGTCGCGCTGGAGGTCGGTCATGTTTCTTCAGGTGAGGGTGGCGGACGGGGCCTCAAGCCCTGGCCTTGCCGAGGTAGGTTTCGATGACGCGCGGATCGGCCGCGAGTTCCGCCGCGGGGCCGGACAGCGCGATCGCGCCGGTCTCCAGCACGTAGGCGTGGTCGGCCACGGCCGTCGCGGCGCGCGCGTTCTGCTCGATGAGCAGGATGGTGCTGCCGGTCTCGCGCAGCCGTTCGATGATGCGGAAGATCTCCTTGACCACCAGCGGCGCCAGCCCCAGGCTCGGCTCGTCGAGCATCAGCAGGCGCGGCGAGCCCATGAGCGCGCGGCCGATGGCCAGCATCTGGCGCTCGCCGCCCGACAGCGTGCCGGCCGCCTGCGCCCGGCGCTCGTGCAGGCGCGGGAACAGCTGGTAGATGGCGTCGAGCCGGGCCGCCTGCCCGGCCCGCGGCGCGCGGCGCTGGCGGTAGCCGCCCAGCAGCAGGTTGTCGGCCACCGGCATCGTGGCGAACAGCGCGCGCGTCTCGGGCACCAGCGCGATGCCGCGCTGCACGCGCTGCTCCAGCGACAGCCGCTGCACCGGCTCGCCGTCGAAGCGGATCTCGCCGCGCGCGGGCAGCACGCCCATCAGCGCGTTCAGCAGCGTGCTCTTGCCGGCGCCGTTGGGGCCCACGACGGCCACCACGCTGCCGGCGGCGGCCTCGATGGCGACGCCCGCCAGCACCTCCGCGCGGCCGTAGCCGGCGTGCAGGCCCGCCACTTCCAGGAGCTTGCCGGCGGCCATCAGTGCTCCACGCCCAGGTAGGCGGCGCGCACCGCGGGATCCTCGCGCACGGCGCCGGGCGTGCCCTCGGTCAGCTTGGTGCCGAACTCCATCACCACGATGCGGTCGGTGAGCGTCATCACGAAGTCCATGTCGTGTTCCACCAGCAGCAGGCTCATGCCCTCGGCGCGCAGCTGCGACAGCACCTCGCCCAGCGCCTGCTTCTCCTTCAGGCGCAGGCCGGCGGCGGGCTCGTCCAGCAGCAGCAGCGCCGGATCGGTGCACAGGGCGCGGGCGATCTCCATCAGGCGTTGCTGCCCCAGCGCCAGGTTGCCGGCGGGCTCGTTGGCGAGCGCGGCCATGCCGATGCGTTCGAGCTGCCGCCAGGCCTCGGCCAGCAGGCGGCGCTCGTCGCGGCGATCCAGGCGCAGCATCGCGCGCAGCACGCCCGCGCCGCCGCGCCGGTGCGCGCCGAGGGCCACGTTCTCGAGCACGCTCATGTCGGGGATCATGCGCACGTGCTGGAAGGTGCGCGACATGCCGCGCCGCGCGATCGCCCGCGAGCTCAGGCCGCTGACGCGTTCGCCGCGGAAGTCCACCCGGCCGCCGGTGAGCGGCAGCACGCCGGTGATCAGGTTGAACAGGGTGGACTTGCCCGCGCCGTTGGGGCCGATCAGGCCCACGATCTCGCCGGCCCGCACGTCGAAGCTGACGTCGTTGACGGCCACCAGCCCGCCGAACTGCTTGCGCGCCTTGTCCACCGACAGCACGGTCTCGCCGCGCGCGGGCGGCGTGGCGCGCGGCAGCGACTCGGCGCCGGCCCAGCCGGCCGGATCCTGGCGGCGCACCGGCAGGCGGCGCGTGGCCAGCGACCACAGCCCGTCGGGCGTGACCTGCAGCACCAGGATCAGCACCATGCCGAAGACCACCAGCTCCACCGGGCCGCTGGTGCCCAGCAGGGCCGGCAGCCAGTTCTGCAACTGGTCCTCGGCCACCTTGACCGCGGCGGAGCCGACGAAGGCGCCGCCCACCAGGCCCACGCCGCCTAGCACCGCCATGAACAGGTACTCGATGCCCATCTGCAAGCCGAACGGCGACGGGTTCACCGAGCGCTGGTAGTGCGCGAACAGCCAGCCCGAGATCGACGCGTACAGCGCCGCGATCACGAACGCGAGCACCTTGTAGCGGAAGGTGGCCACGCCCATCGCCTCGGCCATCAGGGTGCCGCCCTTGAGCGCGCGCATCGCGCGTCCCGGGCGCGAGTCGAGCAGGTGGCGCAGCGCCAGCGCGCCCAGCAGCGCCACGATCCAGATCAGCCAGTACGACGACCGGCCGGTGCGCAGCTCGAGGCCGCCGACGGCCACCGGCGGGATGCCCTGGATGCCGTCGAACTTGCCCAGGAACTCGAGGTTGCCGACGAGGAAGAACAGCGCCAGGCCCCACGCGATGGTGGCCAGCGGCAGGTAGTGGCCGGACATGCGCAGCGTGACGCCGGCCAGCACCAACGCCACCACCAGCGTCAGCACCAGCCCGCACAGCAGGCCCAGCCAGGGCGACGCGCCGTGCGCCGTGGTCACGTACGCGCTCGCGTAGGCGCCCACGCCCACGAACGCGGCCTGGCCGAACGAGGTGAGGCCGGCGACGCCGGTGAGCAGCACCAGGCCCAGCACCACCATCGCGTACAGGCCGACATAGTCCAGCTGCGTGATCCAGAACTCCGGCACCGGCAGCAGCGGCAGCGCCAGCAGCAGCACGACGCCGGCCGCGGCGGCGATCTTCAGGGGCGACGGGGCCGTCATCATTCGTCCTCGTCGTGGTGGCGGTCGGCGAGCGAGCGCAGCAGCAGCACCGGGATGATCGCGGTGAACACGATCACGTCCTTGTACGCGCTGGCCCAGAACGAGCTGAACGAGTCCAGCAGGCCCACGAACAGCGCGCCGGCCACGGCCAGCGGATAGCTCGCCAGGCCGCCGAAGATCGCCGCGACGAAGCCTTTCAGCCCGATCAGGAAGCCGCCGTCGTAGATCATCGTGGTGGTCGGCCCGATCAGCAGGCCCGACAGCGCGCCGATGAACGCGGCCATCGAGAACGCGCTGCGGCCCGCGTGCTCGGTGGACACCCCCATCAGCCGCGCGCCCAGCCGGTTGATGGCGGTGGCGCGCAGCGCCTTGCCGGCCAGCGTGCGCGCGAAGAACAGGTACAGCCCGGCCATCAGCAGCGCCGACACCAGCAGCGTGACGATGGTCTGGCCCGAGATCGTCACCGGCCCCGCGTTGAAGCTGGCGTCCCAGAACGGTGGCGTGCGGTAGCCCTCCGCGCCGAAGAACACCAGGCCGAGCCCGACCAGCGTGAAGTGCACGCCGACCGAGACGATCAGCAGCAGCAGCACCGACGCGTCGGCCAGCGGCTGGTAGGCGAGGCGCCAGACCAGCGGGCCGAGGGAGGTCACCAGCACCAGCGTCAGCGCGCCTTGCAGGGCGAGGGGCCACGCCTGTCCGCTCGCCACGAAGGTGATGCCCGCGGCCGCGACCGGCAGGGCGCAGAGCCGGCCGATCTCGAGTCCGGTGACCGACCACGCGCGCTGCTTGCGCACGCCGTCCCACAGCTCGCGCAGCACGGCCAGCGCCGCCAGCAGCAGCGCCAGCCAGACGGTGCCGGGCACGCGCCCGAGCTGCAGCATCGCCAGCGTGAGCGCGCTGTAGGCGACGAACTCGCCCTGGGGGATGAGGATCACGCGGGTCACCGCGAACACCAGCACGATGGCCATGCCCAGCAACGCGTACACGGCGCCGTTGCCGATGCCGTCCAGCAGCAGTACGGCGGCGATCGTCGAATCCATCCCGTCCTTTCGGTGTTGATCCCCGAATTTACCTTGCCCGGCCGTGCAGCCGGAGCGCCGTCGGCGCTGCGTCAGTCGGTCAGTCGTCCAGCAGGCCGCGCTGCCAGAGCGCGGCCGCCTGGTCGAACGGCGACGCTGCGTCGGCGAACGCGTCGGCGGCGTGGGCCAGCTGCAGCCAGTGGCGCGTGTCGTGGAAGCCACGCGGCGTCTCGTCCGAGCGCGCGGCGTCGAACCAGGACAGCACCTGGGCGTACTGGTCGGCGTGGTGGGCGTGGGTCCAGGCCAGGCCCACCAGGTCGGCGAAGGCCTCCTCGCGGCGTGTGACGCGCATCTCGCGGGCCATGGCCTGCAGTTCGGCGGTGGGCTGGCTGGTCTCGATGATGTCGGGCTTGTCGGCGAGGCCGCCGGGCAGGCTGTCGAACGCGCCGCTGCGGTGGCGCTGGCAGTGGCCGATCTCGTGCGCCGTCATGGCCTCCAGCGTGGCCTGCAGCAGCGGAGCCGGGATGGCGGCGAGCGTGGATTCGGCGGCCGGGTTGCCGCGCATCGCGAAGACCAGCTTGCAGCGGCCGTCCTCGTAGCCCATCGCGAGCGGGGCGGCGCCGGGCTGCGCCTGCGGCAGCACGACGATGTCGATGGGCATGCCTTGCCTGAGCGCCCAGGCCACCGGCGGGGTGGCGCCGGCGAGCCAGCGGTGTTCGGTCTCGGTGAGGTCGGCCGCCGCGGGCGCGCCGCGGGCGGCGAGGAGCAGGGCGGCCAGCGCAAGCGCGGAGGCGGTGCGGGCGGCCACGGCGTCCAGCCGGCTACTTCTGGCGCGCCTGGCGGCAGGTGGCCAGCGTGCGCTCCAGCACCGAGCGCGCCTTGTGCGCCGTCGCGTTGGGTTGCAGCAGGTGGCCGGTTTCCTCGAAGAAACGGTTGGACAGCGCGTGCACGACCTGCGGATGGGCGCCGCCCTGGCGTTCGAGCAGCGCGGGCGTCGCGGCGCCGATGAGCGCCTTGCGCAGCATCTTGGCGTGGACGCGGTAGCGCAGGGCGTTCATGGGCACGCGACCCACCTCCATGGCCTGCAGTTCGCCGGCGAGGTGTTCGATGAAAAGCTGTTTCGAATCCATGGCTGCAAGCATGGCACCGGCAGTCACGAACGGTCGCGGGAACACCGGCCGCAAACGTGCGTTTTTCCCGGTCGGAACCGGAAATCTGGCGCCCAGCGCGACCGTGGACCCGCGTCAGCGCGACAGCTCGTTACACGGCTTGCGGACCGCAATCATTGGCGGACGCCGGCGCGCGGCGATACGGGCAAGGGCATGGCCTCGGCGTGGTCGCGCAGCGAGCCGCAGCGGCGCGCGTAGACCCATGTGAGCTCGGCGCCCAGCAGGAAGATCTGCGCCGACCAGTAGACCCACACCACCATGGCCACCAGCGAGGCGGCCGCGCCGAAGGTGGAGGCCACGGCGCTGCGGCCGATGTACACGCCGATGGCCATCTTTCCCACGGTGAACAGCAGCGACGTGACCACGGCGCCGATGCCCACGTCGCGCCACTCGACGCGCACCCGCGGCATCAGCTTGTAGATCATCGCGAACGCCACCGTGATGAAGCAGAAGCTCAGCGCGAAGTCGAACAGCGAGGCGGCGGCGCCGAGGTCGACGTAGCGCCCGAACCAGCGCTGCAGCGTGGCCAGCAACGCGCTGGCCACCAGCGACACCATCAGCAGGAAGCCGATGCCCATGATCATGCCCAGCGAGACCAGGCGCGTGCGGAACCACTTGAAGATGCCCGCGTGCTCGTCGCGCCGCGGCGCGCGCCAGATGCGGTCCAGCGAGTTCTGCAGCTCGCCGATGACCGTCGTCGCGCCGACGACCAGCGCGACTAGGCCGAACAGCGTGGCCAGGATGCCGGCCTTCGGATGGTTGACGCTGGCCAGCAGCGACTGCACCGCGTGCGCGCCGTCGGCGCCCATCAGGCCCTCCAGCTGGTCGAGGATCTCGCCGCGCGCGGCCTGCTCGCCGAAGAACAGGCCGGCCACCGAGATCACGATCAGCAGCAGCGGCGCGATCGAGAACATCGTGTAGTAGGCGAGGGCGGCGCCCATGCTGGAGGCGTAGTCGTCGCTCCACGACTTGAGCGTCTCGCGGGCGAGTGACCAGGCGGTGGTCGGCGTCATCGAGGTGTCGGCCTCCAGTGGAACGGAAGCGCCCGCACGGCGGCGGGCGCGGATGGGGGGCCGGGGCCCTTCGGGCAAGCGCTCAGGATGCCGTGGCGCGCGCCTGGTCGCGCAGCGTGCGCACCTGGGCGTGGTTGCGCTTGACGCCTTCGTACTGGCGCTCGATCAGCGTGCGGATGTTGTCGGGCAGGGCTTCGTCGAGGGCGTCGCGATAACGCTCCAGCGCCGAGTCCTCGCCCTTTTCGCAGGCCTCGAGCAGCGACTTGTCGCTGTAGCCGGAGAGCGTGCCCAGCAGCGAGACCCAGCCGCGATGCAGCGCGCCGCTGGCGCTGCCGCCGGTCTCGGGATCGCCGCCCAGTTGCAGCACCTGCGCACGCAGGTCGGCGCAGGCCTGGTGGCACTCGCTGGCGCGGGTGGCGAACAGCGTCTTCAGGTCGGCGGAGCGCACGTGCTCGGCCACGTTGCGGAAGCCGCGCTCGCCGTCGTTGCAGGTCTCGATGAGCGTGTTGAGAACATCGATGGTGTCTTGGTTGTCCATGATGGAGCCTTTCGGATTGACGGTGAAGTGCACCTTGGCAGGCAGATCGTGTGCCTACCCGCGCGCGACGGCAAGTCCTGCTGGTCCGTCAGAGGAAGAACTCGAAGCGGCGCGCCAGCATCTCGGCCAGGCGCTGGCGCAGGCCGCGCCGCGCCCATTCGTCGCGCCGGATCTCCTTCGAGCGCGCCACGTCGGCCAGGAAGACCTGCTCCATCTCCGCGCCCAGCGTCGAGTCGAGGATCACGAGGTTGGCCTCCGCGTTGTGCAGGAAGCTGCGCCAGTCGAGGTTGCTGGAGCCCACGGTCGTCCACAGGCCGTCGATGACGCAGGACTTGGCGTGCAGCAAGGTGTCGTGCAGTTCGTGCAGGTGCACGCCCGCGCGCAGCAGGCGCGCGTAGTGCGAGCGGCCGGCCTGCAGCGGCGCCCAGAAGTCGCTCACGCCGGGCAGCAGCAGGTGCACGTCCACGCCACGCCGCGCCGCGCGCACCAGCGCGCGCATCAGGCGCCGCGTGGGCACGAGGTAGGCGGTGGTCAGGTAGATGCGTTGTTCGGCGGCAGCCAGGGCCGACAGCAGGGCGCGGTAGAACGGGTTGCGGCGGCGGCCGGCGTCGCACGCGGCCACCGCCGCGCGATGTCCGCCCACCGGCGCGATCGGCGGGAAGTAGTGCGAGCCGCGCAGCGCGATCGCCGAGTGCCGGCTCCAGTGCCGCATGAACAGGCGCTGCAGTTGCGCGACGATGGGGCCCTCGACGCGCACGTGAGTGTCGCGCCAGCCCGGCTTGGCCCGCGCCTCGCCGCCGGCCGCGGCGGCCTGCGAGCCGGCCAGCGATGCCAGCGGCGACGAGCCGGCCGAATACACCGAGCTGATGTTGACGCCGCCGATGAAGCCGACGCGGCCGTCCACCACCATCAGCTTGCGATGGTCGCGCAGGTGCAGCGCGCGGCTGAGGAGGTTGCCCAGGCGGCGCAGCGGGTTGTACTCGCACACGTTGACGCCGTTGGCGCGCAGGTGCTCGAAGAAGCTCTCGGGCGTGCCGATGGAGCCGAAGCTGTCGTAGAGCACGTTGACGCGCACGCCGGCCTTCGCGCGGGCGATCAGCCGCCGCGCGAACTCCTCGCCGGGCCCCTCGGCCTCGAGGATGTAGCTCTCGAGGTTGACGTGGTCGCGCGCACCGTCGATGGCCTCGAACATCGCGGCATAGGTACCGGGGCCGTCCTGCAGCAGCGTCACGCGGTTGCCCGCGACGAGCGGCTCGCCGAGGCCGGCCACCAGCGCGTGCGCGCGGCTGTGCACGGCCATCAGCGGCGGGGCCCTGGCGGCCAGGAGCCGCTTCGGCGCGGGAGGCAGCCGCAGCGAGACGGGCGCGGACATGGTCGATTCCTTCCCGGGTTCGGCTGCACGCGAACGCGCGCATGGCCGCAGGCGGACAAAAGCTGATCGGCAACGCCCATGCCCACGCGGCGCGCGCCTCGGCTGCGGCCCTGCGTGGCATGACGGTGGCACGGTGGTTGCCTGAGCAAGACCATCCAACGCCCTTCGACCCGTTGAACCAGGAACTTCAAGTGACCTCCCGTCTTCGTGCACCCAGCCATGGCGCGATCGCCCTGGCGGCGCTCGGGATCGCCATGGGGGCCTGCGCGCAATCATCGCAGTCCAGCCTGGCCAGGGAGATCGGCGGGTCCGGATTGTCGGGCAAAGGCTTCATCGACCTGTCCATCGGCCGGGCCACGTACGCGATCTCGTGCGGCAACGTGGCGGGCCTGACCTGTTCGCGCGGCACGACGTCGTACAGCCTGACCGGCGGCAACATGATCACCCAGAACCTGGGGATCGAGCTGAGCGCGATGAACCTCGGCAAGGCCGACGCCGCCGGCGGCAGCGTCATCGCGCGCGGCCTCAACCTGAGCGCCGTGGGGCGCATCCCCCTGGGCGACATCTTCGCCGTGGAAGGCAAGGTCGGCCCCACCTACGGCGTCACCCACGTGACCGCGATCGAGGCCTCCGGGCTGCCCAGCGGCCGGGCCCGCGGCGTGGGTCTCGGCTACGGCGTGGCGCTGGACATGAACGTCGCGCGCGGCTGGCACGGTTCGGTGGGCTGGGAACAGCACGACTTCCGCTTCGTCGGCCAGGGCCACTCGGCCGTCAAGGACGTGACGCTGGCGCTCGGCTACACCTTCTGAACCTTCCACGGGAACCCGCCATGAAGCACGTCTATCCGCCGCGCCATCCCGCCTCGCTGGACGTCGCCGATGGCAGCGGCGCCGGAGTGCGGACCGGCAGAGCCGCGCCGCTGAGTCGGAGCCCGGCGGTGCCGCGTTGCGGCAAATCAGGGGCCCGGGGCCCGGACAACGGTGGATGCGAGCCTCCGATTATTCAAATCGATGAACCCATCGACGTCAAATCGTTCGAAAGGACTGCACGAAAAGGTTGAATTGCCACCATTTCGGGCATTCAAACAAGGTGGATCAAGGGTTTACCCTCAGTGTTCGAATCTGGCATGGCCGTTGCAATCCTCTGAGGCATGAACGCGAACCCGGCAACTCTTGCCGGTGCCGCACCACAGCTCAGGAGGAACCAATGGGTTCGATGGACTTCCGCACGGAACAGCGCCAGACGCAGACGCTGTCCCCCCGCCTGCAACACGCTGTCCGGCTGTTGCAGCTCTCCTCGCTCGAGTTCGCCCAGCAAGTCCATGACGCCCTGGGCAAGAACCCGTTCCTCGAGGAGGACGGCAATCCCGACGACCAGGGCGACGAAGGCCTCTCCCCCGAGCAGGCCGCCGAGGCCCAGGAGGCCCGCGAGGCCCAGGAGGCCGCCGCCGAGACCATGGCCGCGCCCGAGGGCGACCTGCCCGGCGAGGGCGACCGCGACATGTGGCAGGCCGACGGCATCGGATCGGGCAAGCGCGCCGACGACGACGAGACCAGCGCGCTCGACATGATGGCCGTGCCCACCTCGCTCGCCACCCACCTGCACGGCCAGCTTGCGGTGCTGCCGCTGACGCTGCGCGACCTGGTGCTGGCCAAGGTGATCGTCGAGTCGCTGGACGACGACGGCTACCTGCGCGCCGACCTGCAGGAGATGATCGAGGTGGCTGACCTCGACCCGGCGGCCACGCTGGAGGAGATGCAGATCGCCCTCAAGCGCGTGCAGGCGCTGGAGCCGGCCGGCGTGGCCGCGCGCAGCGTGTCGGAATGCCTGCTGGCGCAGCTGTTCACCATCGAGGACGCGGACGCCCGCGAGATCGCCCGCCACATCATCGGCGAGCATCTGAACTGCCTGGCCGCCAAGGACGTGAGCACCATGGCGCGCGCGCTGGGCCGCACGCCGGCCGAGATCGAGGCCGTGTGCGACCGCATCCGCCGCCTCGACCCGCGCCCGGGCTGGCGCTTCGGCTCCACGCAGCTGCAGTACGTGATCCCCGATGTCATCGTGCGCAAGGTGCGCGGCCAGTGGAACGTGCAGCTGAACCCGGCCATCATCCCCAAGGTGCGGCTGAACCAGGTCTACGCCGAGCTGTTCCAGCGCCACCGCCGCGGGCAGAACGCCGAGATGGCCACGCACCTGCAGGAAGCCAAGTGGACGATGCGCAACGTCGAACAGCGCTTCTCCACCATCCTGAGCGTGGCCGAGGCCATCGTCTCGCGCCAGAAGCACTTCCTCGAGTTCGGCGCGATGGCGATGAAGCCGCTGGGCCTGCGCGAGATCGCCGACGAGCTGGGCCTGCACGAGTCCACCGTCTCGCGCGTGACCAACAACAAGTACATGGCCACGCCCATCGGCGTGTTCGAGCTGAAGTACTTCTTCTCGCGCGCCATGACCACGGCCAGCGGCGGCGCCTGCTCGGGCACCGCCATCCGCGGCCTGATCAAGGACATCATCGAGGCCGAGGCACCCACCGCGCCGCTGTCGGACGCCGAGATCGCGCGCCAGCTCGCCACCCAGGGCCTGCAGGTGGCGCGCCGCACCGTCACCAAGTACCGGCAACTGCTCAAGATCGAGGCGGTGGAACGGCGCCGCCGCCACGCCCCGTCCTGAACCGTCGAATCCCCGAGCGCCGCCCCGTACAGTCGGGATCGGCGCGTCGCCGGCGCACGCGGCCCTGCGCGCCGCCGGCGATGTTTCCATGTCCGAGAGTCCGCCATCCTCGCCCTTATCGTCCTGTGCGCGGCCCTGGTGGCCATCGTCGTGCTGCTGTCGGCCCGCCTGCGCGCGGCCGCTGCCCACATCGCCGAGTTGCGGGAACGACGCGACCGGGACATCCAGACCATTGCCAGGGCTCGTGAAGAGGCGACACGCATGTCTTCCACCGAAGAAGAACTGACACGCACGCAGACCGCGCTGGCCGACGCACACGCGGCGCTCGCGGCCGTCCGCGCGGAACGTGACGGCGCCATCAGCGACGCCGAGGCGGCGCACCGCCAGCGCCACGCGTTCCTGGCCGGCCTCGCGCACGACCTGCGCAACCCGCTGGCGCCGCTGTCCAACGGGCTGGAGCTGCTGCGCCTGACCGACGACGACCCGAACGGCCGGCTGCGCACGCGCGGCATCATGGAACGCCAGGTGGGCCACCTGATGCGCATCGCCGACGAGCTGTCCGACCTGGCCCGGCTGTCGAGCGACAAGGCCAAGCTGCACCAGGCGCCGTTCGACCTGATGGCCGTCCTGCGCGGCCTGCAAGACCGGCTCGCCCCGGCGTTGGCGGCCCAGGAGATGACGCTGGAGCTCGACGCCGGCGGCGCGGAGCTGCCGCGCCTGCGCGGCGACGCGCCGCGCATCGCGCAGGCCGTGGGCCATCTCGTCGACGACATCCTGCACCACGCCGAACGCGACAGCACGGTCCGCATCGCGGCGAGTGTCGAGGGCCCGCTGCTCGCGCTGTCGATCGCGACCGTGGCCGACGCCGATGTGCGGGACGCCGAGGCGCCGGCGCCGCTGGAGGAGGTCGACGTCGCGGCGCTGGGCCTGGGCGTCGCGTTGGCGCTGCAGTTGTCGACGCTGCATGGCGGCGGCCTGCGGGGCCGGCGGCTGCCCGGGATGCGGCGCGTGCGCTTCCGCATGACGCTGCCCATCGACGCCAAGCTTGCGGCCGGCGCGGGCGCGGCGAGCGCCGACCCGGCGCTGTCGGTGCTGCTGGCCGACGACAACGTCGATTTCTCGCACAGCTTCGGCACGATGCTGGAGTTGCTGGGCCATCGCGTGGAGGTGGTCCACGAGGGCCTCGCGGTCGTGCCCGCCATCGTCGCCTCGCCGCCCGACATCGCCTTCGTCGACATCGGCATGCCCTCGCTCGACGGCGTCGAGGCCGTGTGTCGCGTGCGCGGCCAGGGCAACACGGAGCGCGTTCTGCTGGTGGCCGTCAGCGGCCGCGGAGGCGCCGAGGATCGCGCCCGCGCGGCCGCGGCCGGGTTCGACCGCTACCTGGTCAAGCCGTTCTCGATGCAGGACGTGCGCGACGCGCTGGACGCCGCGCAGGCGCTGCGCAGCGGTGCGGCGCTGCACGCGCCCGGCGGCTTCGCCTCCGTCCGCGCCTGAACGCCTGGGCATGGACGTTGCCGCCCCGGGCTGAAGGCGCCGTTCCCGGCGCCACCGCACCAGGAGAGACGCCATGCCCCGAGGCCAATGGAGCGCCAAGCGCGAACGCCAGTACACCGACATCAAGAAGAGCCTGCTGTCGCGCGGACGCGGCGAGAAGCTCGCCGAGGAGATCGCCGCCCGCACCGTCAACAAGACGCGCGCGCAGCACGGCGAGACCCGCGAGGCCAGTCCGGCATCGCTGCACGACATGTCGCCGTCGCGCCGGGGCGGCAGGCATTCGCACCGGGGCCCCCAGGGCCGTACGTATGCCCAGCTCTACGCGGACGCGAGGCGGGCCGGGCTGGCGGGCCGCTCGGGCATGAACAAGGCCCAGCTCGAGAAGGCGCTCAAGCGATGACAGGCTCCGTCGCGATCTCCGCCGGCGGCGGCAGCGTGCCGGTGCCGCCGGATACCGGGTTGCCGCCCGCGACGCCCCCGACGCCGCCCGCGCCGCCGCCGATGGCGCCGCCGCCCGCCCCGGTGGACGATCCGTCGCCTGCCGCCACGCCGCCGGCCCCGGTGGGCGAACCGCCGCGCGACAGGCCGCCGGCCGCCTGCCGGACCACCTGATCCCGGCGGCGTGCCGCGGCCCAGGCCGATCTGCGCCGCGAAGATCGGGCTGATCGGGCGACCGGCCGGCCGCCGGCGGCGCAGACTGGAGTCCTCATCCCGCCACGCGCCACGCCATGAAGACCCGACGCCCCGAATCCCCCCGCCGTCCGCTGCGCCTGTGGCTGGCCGGCCAGGCGACGATCCTCGTCGGCGCCGCCGCGATGTCGTGGACGCATTCGTTCGTCCCGATGGCGCTGGCCGGCTCGGCGGCGCTGATGATGACCATGCCGCTGGTCAAGGCGCTGGCGACCGGACGCAAGATTCGCGGCTGATCCCTGCTCTTGCGCGGCCGGGAGGCCACGCCCGGCGGGCGCGTCGCTTGCCTGAGTTGAAACGAACTGCGACGGCGGCATCCGGATGTGCGTGCGCCCGCGCGGCGCCGACGACGCGCTGGCCTTCGGGACCCCCTGGCGCGACGCGAACGGCCCGTTGATCCGCAGCTGATTTCAAGCGGGCCGGCGCCCTCGGCGCCGGCTCTTCATCACCCCCGGATGGTGTCTCGGCAAGAGCGCCTGCCGGTACAGACGCCGACCCGGCGCCGCACTTTCCAAGGAGACATCATCATGGGCAAGTATCTCGTCGGCTGGCTGTTGGGCGTCCCGGTCTTCGTGCTGGTGATCCTGTATCTCTTCTTCCACTGAAGTCGTGCACGTCCGGCGGCCGCGCTCCCGATCGGCGCGCGCTTCCTGAAGGGGCCCGGCCATGCGCCGGGCCTTTTCATGGCGCGGCAGGTTCCGGCGCGTTCAGCACGACCTCCACGTGATACCCGTCCGGGTCGAGCACGAACGCTGCGTAGTAGTCCGGCCCGTAGTGCGGACGCGGGCCCGGCGCGCCGTTGTCCGTGCCGCCATGCGCCAGCGCGGCCGCGTGGAAGCGGTGCACCGACGCGCGGTCCGGCGCCGCGAACGCGAGGTGGAAGCCCGCCGGCGGAACGATGGGCGCGGCGGTGCGCTGCTTGATGGCGAACTTGTCGCCGCCGCCTTCGCGTCCGTAGCCGGCGGCCTGGTCGTTCGCGCCGCCCTCGAAGTCGCTCCAGACGCGCACGAAGCCGAGGGCGCCGAGCGCGGCGTCGTAGAAGGCGGCGGAGCGGCGCAGGTCGGCGACGCCGAACGAGAGGTGGTGCAGCATGGCGGATTCCGGTGATGTCGAGTCACCGGATTCTGACCGCTCCTACAACAGCAGCTCGCTGGCCTCGCCCGTGGGCACCGGCGTCATCGACGGCAGGGCCACCTGCACGGCATGCTGCAGGCCGTCGTCGTGCAGCGGCAGCCGGCTGGTGCCCAGCGGCTTGCCGTCCAGCGTCACGCGCGGCGCCTTGTCGTGGCCCGTGCGGTCGAACACCAGCCGGAACAGCGTCGCCCCGTGCACGTAGTCCACCTCGAAGCCGCTCCAGTGCGGCGGGATGCGCGGGTCGATCAGCAACGCAGCCTGGCCGTCCGCCACCTCCAGGCGCAGCCCCAGCATCGCCTCCACCAGCAGGCGATACATCCAGCCGGCCGAGCCGGTGTACCAGCTCCAGCCGCCGCGGCCCGTATGCGGCGCGACGCTGTAGACGTCGGCCGACATCACGTAGGGTTCAACCTTGTAGACCGCCACCTCGGCGGGCGTACGCGCGTGGTTGACCGGGTTGATCATGTCCACCACGTCCCACGAGCGCCGCGCGTCGCCGCTGGCCGCGAACGCCATCGCCGCCCAGATCGCGCCGTGGGTGTACTGGCCGCCGTTCTCCCTCACGCCGGGCACATACCCGCAGATGTATCCCGGGTTCGGGCCCTTGCCGTTGAACGGCGGGTCGAGCAGCTTGACGATGCGCTGCTGCGGATCCACCAGCCGGGCCGCCAGCGAGTCGAGCGCCTTGCGCGCGCGCTCGCGCGGGGCGATGCCCGAGAGCACCGACCAGCTCTGCGCGATCGAGTCGATCTGGCACTCCACGCCGGTGGCGGTGCCCAGCGGCGTGCCGTCGTCGAAGTAGGCCCGGCGGTACCACTCGCCGTCCCAGGCGCTGGCGTCGACGGCGGCGGCCAGCTTGTCGCGCGCCTCGCGGCAGGTGCCGGCGAAGGCCTCGTCGCGATTGGCCTGCGCCAGGCCGGCGAACTCGCGCAGCACCTCGCACACGAAGAACGCCATCCACACACTCTCGCCCTTGCCGTGCTCGCCGATCAGGTTCATGCCGTCGTTCCAGTCGCCGCCGCCCATCAGGGGCAGGCCGTGCGCGCCCAGTCGCAGGCCGTGCCTGACCGCGAGTGCCGCATGGTCGTAGAGCGTGGCCGTGCGGTGCGACACGTTGGGCATGTCGAAGTACGACTCGTCGGCGTCGGGCAGCGGGCGGCCTTCGATGAAGGGCACCTGGACGTCGAGCACCGCGCGGTCGCCGGTGGCCTCCACGTAGCGGCACAGCGCCATCGGCAGCCACAGGTAGTCGTCGCTGATGTGCGTCCGCACGCCGCGGCCCTGCGGCGGATGCCACCAGTGCTGCACGTCGCCCTCCTCGAACTGGCGGCTGGCCGCCAGCAGCAGCTGGGCGCGCAGCAGTTCGGGCCGCGCGTGGACCAGCGCCATCGCGTCCTGCAGCTGGTCGCGGAAGCCGAACGCGCCGCCCGACTGGTAGTAGCCGCTGCGCGCCCACAGGCGGCACGAGATGGTCTGGTACACGAGCCAGCCGTTGGCCAGCGCGTTGAGCGCCGCGTCGGGCGTGCGCACCTGCACGGCGCCCAGCGTCTTGGCCCAGTGCGCGATCACGCGCTCGAACTCGTCCTGCGCGACGGCGTCGCCGCGGTACTTCAGCGCGGTGCGCTCGGCGTCGCCGTGGCTCTTGCCCATGCCCAGGCGGAACACGACGGTGCGCGTCTCGCCCTCCGCCAGGTCGAACGGCACCTGGAACGCGGCACACGGGTCGAGCGCGGCGCCGGTGCGGCCCGACAGGCCCTCGCGCCGCAGCGCCGCCGGCTCCTGCAGGTTGCCGTTGCGGCCGACGAACTCGGTGCGGTCGCAGGTCATGCTGCCGGCCGCCTGGTGCTCGGCGTCCACGTCGAAGAAGCCCATGTAGTCGGCGTGATCGCCGCTGTACGGGTTGCGCGCGGTGGCGGGGCCGTCGCCCTGGTGGTCGGTGACGATGTGCGGCGCCGTCGCCGGCCGCAGGCTGCCCAGCACCCATTCCACGTAGCCGGTGGCGCTGAGGCGGCGCGGCCGGCCGGAGTCGTTGCGCAGCGTCAGCACCGAGAACTTCACCGGCGCGTCGATGGCGCAGTACACCTTCAGCTCGGAGCGGATGCCCTGCGCGTGCTGCTCGAACAGGCTGTAGCCGAAGCCGTGGCGCGCGACCGCGGCGCGGCCCGGCGTGCCGTCCGGGTTCAGCGCGACGCCGTGCGGCATCCAGGCGACGCCGGTCTCCTCGTCGCGCAGGTGGAACGTCTCGCCGCTGGGGTCGGAGACGGGGTCGTTGTGCCACGGCGTGAGCCGCCATTCATGCGCGTTCTCGGCCCAGGTGTAGGCCGCGCCCGACTCCGAGATCACCGTGCCGAAGTCCGGGTTGGCGATCACGTTGGCCCACGGCGCGGGCGTGCGCACGCCCAGCGGCGGCGCGACGACGTATTCCTGGCCGTTGCGGGCATAGCCGCCGTAGCCGTTGAAGAGCGCGAGGTCGCCGGTGGGCACGCGCTGCGCCGGCATGGTCTCGGGCCGCGCGGTACGCGTGGGCACGAAGGGCACGAGGCGCCGCTCGGGGCCCGCGCCGGGGCGCACCTGGCCCTTGGGCGCGACGCGGCGCTCGCTGCGCAGGCGGCGGTTGAGCTGTTCGGCGAGCGAGCCCTGGCGGTCGCTGAGCACCGCGCGCGCCACCGACAGCAGCAGGATGCGGTCCTCCTGCGGGATCTGGTCGGCGTGGCGCACGAAGATGCCGCCCGGGCGGTCGACCACGTGGGCTTCGACGCCGGCCGCAATCAGGCCCATGATCTGTTCGTGCAGGCGCTGGCGGTAGATGTCGCGCTCCTCGTTCCAGATCACCAGGTCCACCGCCAGGCCCTTCAGGCGCCACCACGCGTGCGCCATCACGAGCTGGCGCACCAGCTCGAGGTTGGCGACTTCGGAGATCTGCACCAGCACGATGGGCAGGTCGCCCGAGATCGCGTAGCCCCACAGCCCGGACTGGCCGCGCCGGTTCTGCCGGATGATGGACGGGTCGGCCCGCAGCCCACCCTGGCTGAACAGCACCGCGCCGGCCAGGCGCGCGTACAGCTGCGCGTCGCCCTCGCTGGCGTTGAGCTGGCGCAGCAGCACCTGGCTGTGCGTCCACGCGAGCTCGAACACGCGCTCCGCCAGCCGGCGGTCGCGGTACTTCTCGATCAGCGCGAGGCAGTCGGCGCGCTGGTCGGCCACGCCCACCACCAGGTCGACGATCACCGTCTGGTCGGGCTGCAGCGTGATCGCGCAGCGGCTGGCCGCCACCGGGTCGAGCACCGAGCCCTGGGAGTTCGAAAGCGCCTCCTCGCCGAACATCGCGGCCGGCGCGCGCAGGCTGCCGCCGCGGCCGATGAAGCGGGCGCGGTCGGTCTCGTGCGTCACGGGCGTGACGTTGTCGGCGTCGCGCGGCGCATGCACGGCCATCAGGTGGAACATCCACGGCGACGGATCCTTCTCGGCACGCGGGCGGCGGTTGGCGAGCAGGGCGGGCAGGCCGGCGACGATCTCGGTCTGCACGAACAGCTTGCCGAAGGCCGGATGCTGCACGTCGGCCGCCGGCGTCATCAGCACCACCTCGCAGTAGCTGGTGACCTCGATGGTGCGCGCGCGCCGGGTCGTGTTCTTGATGCGGATACGGCGCAGCTCGATCGCGTCCTCGGGCGACACGGCGATCTCGGTGTGGGTGTCGATGCCCGAGTCGCGGCGCCGGAACTCGGCGCGGCCCTCGGTGAAGATCGCCTGGTAGTCGGACGTCTTGCGGCCGGTGGGCTGGAACGAGGTGGACCAGTATTCGCCGGAGTCGATGTCGCGCAGGTAGGCGAAGCTGCCCCACTCGTCGCGCGTGGCGTCCTCGCGCCAGCGCGTGACGGCCATGTCCTTGTAGCGGGTGTAGCCGCCCCCGGCCTGCGTCACCATCACGTGGAAGCTGCCGTTGGACAGCAGCTGCACCTCGGGCGTGGGCGTGTGCGGGTCGGTGAACAGGCGCAGCGGGGTCTCGGTGGTGCCCGACACCGCGCGCGGCGCCGAGGGCTCCATCGTGGCCTCGGCGACGACGGGCATCACGTCCTTGGGTACGCGCTCGTGCAGCAGCATCAGCGTGGCCTGCACCGTGCGGTCGGCCGTGAAGTGCCGCTGCATGCGCGAGTGGCCCAGCGCCTGCTCGATGGCCAGCAGGCTCATTCCCTGGTGGTGGGCCATGAACGAGCGCACCACGGCCTTGGTCTGGCCGCGCGGCACGCGCAGCGGGGTGTAGTCGACCGCCTCGTAGAAGCCGTATTCGCCCGCCGCGCCGAGCGCAGCGAGGCGCTGCAGGTTGGCGCAGGCGGCCACGGGCTCGACGATGGTGGCCATCGCCGTGGCGTACGGCGCGATCACCAGCTCGTCGCCGAGACCGCGCTTCAGGCCCAGGCCCGGCACGCCGAACGCGCGGTACTGGTAGTTCAGCGCGGTGTCGGTGGCGTTGTAGCCCGACTCCGAGATGCCCCAGGGAACGCCGCGCTCGCGGCCGTAGTCGATCTGGCGCCGCACCGCGGCCCGGCAGGTCTGGTCCAGCAGCGTTTGCTCGAAGTTGGGCATGATCAGCGGTGGCATCAGGTACTCGAACATCGAGCCGCTCCACGACATCAGCACCGGGTTGCCGTCGTGCGCCGTCAACAGCCGCCCGAGCGCGAACCAGCTCTCCTGCGGCAGCTGGCCGCGCGCGATCGCCGTGAAGATGCCCAGGCGCGCCTCGGAGGCCAGCAGGTCGTAGTGGCCCGGGTCGAGCACCCGCTCGTCGACGTTGAAGCCGATGGCCATCAGGTGGCGCCGGTCGTCGTACATGAACTGCTGTTCCTGGTCGCTCAGCGCGTCGACGCGGCGCGCGAGTTGCTCGATGCGGTCGACGAAGATGCGGGCGCGGCCGATGTCCAGCGCGGCGAGCACGGCCAGCGTCGGCATCGGTGCCTTCGCGGCCGCGTCGCGCGCGGCCGGCGAGGCGTCGGGGGCCAGGGGCATGGCCAGGCCGCCGAAGGCTGCGAGCTCGTCGCGCCCGGCCTCGCACTGCGCCACCAGCTGGCGCGCCCAGCGCAGCGCCTCGCCGGTGTCCTCCTCGGCGCTGGTGTCCTTGCGCGCGGCGTCGCCCGACATGGCGGCCTCGACGGCGACGAGCACCTCGCGCGCCACGTTCTCGAACGACTCCAGCACGGCCTGCAGTCCCGGTGCGGAGGCGGGCATGCCGGCGCAGGCGGCGGACACGAGCTTGTCGGCGCGCTCGAGCGCGGGCAGGTGCGTGCCCGCGGGCAGGCTCTCGCGCACGAGGCCCAGCAGGTCGGCGAGCCCGAAGCACCACAGCGGCGAGAACGGCGCCTCCGACGGCAGCGCGAGCAGCGCCATGCGCAGCGTCATCAACTGCGCGACCAGGTTGCCCGAGTCCACGGTGGAGATGTAGCGCGGCGCCAGTGGCAGCAGCGACTGCGTGTCGTACCAGTTGTAGAAGTGGCCGCGGTGGCGTTCCAGCAGCTCCATCGTCGTGATGGTGGCGGCGATGCGCGTGAGCATCTGGTCCAGCGTGATGAAGCCGGAGTCGCGCGCCGTGAGGTTGGCCAGCAGCGAGAAGCCGATGTTGGTGGGCGAGGTGCGATGCGCCACGCGAGCCACCGGATGCAGCTGCACGTTGTCGGGCGGCAGGTGGTTGTCCTCGGAGCCCACGAAGGTCTCGAAGAACGCCCAGGTGCGGCGGGCGACCCGGCGCAGGAAGCGGCGCTGCGTCGCGTTCAGCTCGCTGCGCGGCTGCGGCAGCGGACGGTCGGCCCACCAGACGACCAGCGGCGAGAAGAACCACAGCAGCAGCAACGGCGCGGCGGCCGGCAGCGACCACGGGCGCACCTGGGACAGCAGGGCGGCGATCAGCACGGCCGCCGTGGGTCCGGCCCACAGCGCGCGGACGTTGTCGCGCAGCGCCTGCAGCGTGCCGGCCTCGTGGCCGCGGCGGATGTCGGCCGAGGCCGTCCATTCGAGCAGCCGGCGTCCGCGCACCATGCGCCAGATCGTGCGCGCGATCGCGTCCAGCGTGGCCACGGCCTCGGTGGGCAGGCAGGCGAGCGTGTGCACCAGCTGCAGCATCTGCAGGCCCAGCGGCAGCAGGCGGCGGGGCGATGGCGAGGCGGTGAACCAGTTGATCGGGGCGCGCGCCAGCCCCACGACCTGCGCGGCGAACGGCACGATGCCCACGATCACGGCGATGCGCAGCGTCCACATGAACGGCTGCGGCAGGCGGGCCCAGCCCAGCACCGCCAGCGCGATCAGCGCCGCGGGCACGAGGCTGCGGCGCAGGTTGTCGAAAAGCTTCCAGCGCGACAGGGCCGACAGCGGGTTGCGCGGCGCGCCCGGCAGGGCGTGCAGGCGCCGTCGCAGCCAGCCGATCAGCTGCCAGTCGCCGCGCACCCAGCGGTGGCGGCGCGCCATGTCGGCGCTGTAGCGCGAGGGCGTGTCCTCCAGCAGCTGCACGTCGGACAGCAGGCCCGAGCGCGCGTAGCAGCCCTCGATCAGGTCGTGGCTGAGGATGCGGTTGTCGGGCATGCTGTCGTGCGTCGCGCGCTCGAACGCGTCGACGTCGTAGATGCCCTTGCCCACGAACGAGCCCTCGCCGAACAGGTCCTGGTAGACGTCCGAGACCGCGCGCGTGTACGGGTCGATCCCCGGCTCGCCGCCGAACATGCGCGCGTAGCCCGAGCGGCCGACGCTGGGCAGGTTCAGGCCCACGCGCGGCTGCAGGATGCCGTAGCCCTCCACCACGACGTCCTTGCGCGTGCCGCTGCCGAAGCGCGGGCGGTTGAGCGGGTGGGCCATCGCCGACACCATCTCGCTGGCCGACTCGCGCGGCAGCTGCGTGTCGGAGTCCAGCGTGATCACGTAGCGGATGTCCTGCAGCGACAGCGTGTCACCGACGATGCGCGAGAACGCCTTCTCGGCATCGGGACGCCCGCGCAGCAGCGCGTTCAGGTCCGCCAGCTTGCCGCGCTTGCGCTCGCGGCCCATCCAGGCGTTCTCGGTGGCGTTCCAGCGGCGCGGCCGATGCAGCAGCAGGAACGGGGCGGGGTGCTGCTGGCCGTCGGCCGGCTCGGCGTAGCGCCGGTTGAGCGCCGCGATGCGCGTCTCGGCGTAGTCGACCAGGTCGCCGTCCTCCGGCAGCGTCTCCTCCTTCGCGTCGCGGAGGTCGGTGAGCAGCGCGAACTGCAGCTGCGGGTCGCGGTTGGCCAGGAAGCGCACCTCCAGCGCGTCGACCAGCGTGTCGACGTCGGCGTGCCGCCCCAGCAGCGTGGGCACGGCCACCAGCGTGCGCGAGCGCGGCGCGATGCCCAGCGCGTAGTCCATGCGCGGCAGCGCCTCAGGCGTGGCCGTGAGCGTCACGATCCAGTTGACCAGCGACAGCGCCAGCTGGCTGGTGGCCAGCATCAGCAGCAGCACCAGAACGATGCCCTTGGGCGACCACAGGTGGAGGTCCAGCTCCTGTGCGGCCTTCTGGATCGGACCCAGCGACATCAGCATCGCGAAGGCGACGATGCCGCCGACGTAGGCCGGCAGCGGCGAGTGGCCGGCGCGGTGCAGCCAGCCGGTGCGGCGCGCGTTCATCGCGGCGTCGAGCGTGGGCCGGCCGTTGCCGACGAGGTAGTAGCCCACGTGGGCCTCGCGCTCGTCGCGCTCGCCGCCGCCGTTCTTCGCCGGCCCCAGGCGGGCGGCGGCGTCGACGGCCAGTGCGATGGCCTTGTGCGCCACCGCCGGCTCGTCGCCGCCGCTGGCGCGCGCCACGCTCTCCACCGCGTGGCGATAGGTGTCGCGCGTGCCGAAGTCCATGCGGCCGTAGACGCCGATGGGATCCTCGCGCAGGATCTGCTCGACGCTGCTGAGCGTCTCCACGAACTCGGGCCAGTGCGTTGCTCCGAGCAGGCGCAGGCTGCCGATGCTGTTGGACACCGATACCTGGCTGGCCGCCTGCTTCTGGCTCTCGACGTGCACCAGGTGCTCGATCGTCTCGCCGGCGTCGGACAGGCGTTGCTCCATCCACGTGAGCGGCAGGGCCAGCGACGCGCCCTGGCCCTGCAGGCGGCGCGCGAACTCGGCGACGAAGGCGCTGCTGAGGACGGGGTTGGAGCGCGCCATGTCGGCGATCACCAGGATCAGGTCGCTGGGGCGTTCCTCGGCGGCCTGCAGCATGCGCGACGCCCAGGTCTCGGCCAGGTCGCGCTCGTCCAGGGCCGCGGCCACGCGCACGGCGACGCGGCGCAGGTTCTCGATCAGCGCCAGGCGCAGCATGATGGGGAACGCCCACAGCTCGCCCAGCTTGAGCGGCTGGCCGAACTGGTAGGCGGCCACGAAGCGGCTCAGCGTGCCGCGGCTCAGGCGGCCGTCCGCGTGCGCGATCGCCTCCAGCGCGAGGTCGTAGACGCGGGGCAGGGTGCCGTCGCGGATCTCCGAGGCCTCGGCCAGGCGCGGCAGTTCCTTGCTGTAGCCGGGCGGCAGGTGGCGCCTCGCGGTGCGGATCTCCTCGTCGATGAGGTACATGTTGTCCAGCAGCCATTCGGAGGCCGGCGTCACCGGACGGTCCTTCGCCACGGCCTGGCGCAGGCCGCGCGCGACGCCCTCCAGCACGCGCTGGTTGGACGCGAGGCGGGCCAGCAGACGGTCGGGCTTGTGGCTCTGCGCGAGGCGGTGGCGGCTCGCCAGCAGCTTGCCGTGGGCCACCATCTGGTCGCTGCTGAACAGCGCCGCGCGCAGCGGCTCCTCCTCTTCGTGCTCGTTGCCGGCCCGGTTGTCCCAGGCGTGTTCTTGGGCCCAGTCGGCGACCTGCGTGAACAGGGTGCGGAACGAGCGGTCGGATCCCGTCATCGGTGGTTGTCCTCTGGGCCCGAAGCGGACCGATAAGCGCGCCTGTGGCAAATGGTGAGCCCGACCGTGGTGGGACGACCCCGGCGCGTGGCGCGACGCCGCTCCGACGCTCGACCGCATGGGGGTAAACGTTGCGGCAACCCCGCCGGCACATCCATTGCCGTGGGATGGCATCCCCCTCCAACCGGGCCGCCGCCATGACCACCGCCGCCACGACTTCTCCCTGCGACAGTCCCTGCGCCGATGCGCTGGATCGCCTGTCGCTGGGGCACGAACAGACCCGTGCGCTCGCCGACGAATGCCGCCGCTTCGCGCACCACGTGGCGTGCGATCCGGCGATGCAGGACGTCGCCGAGGCCCTCTGCCGCGCGATCCACCGGATGGCGGCGCTGGAGGAGGAACTGTTCTTCCCGGCGGCGCGGGCCGCGCTGGAAGCGTCGTCTCTGGTGGACCTGGCGGAACTGGAGCACGCGACCGCGCGGCAGATCATTCGCCAGCTCCGGAACACCGACCCGCGCGAGCCGCGCTACGAGGCCCTGGTGCTGGCGCTGACCGAGTGCGTGGAACGCCACGCGCGCCACGAGCAGGCGCAGCTGTTCCCGCGGCTGCGCGAGTCGAGCCTGGACATGGCGGCGCTGGAGCAGCAGCTCAACGAACGCCTCGCGCGGCACGACGGCGGCGCCGTCGAGGTGGAGGAACACCCCTGCCACGAGCGCTCCGCGACGTATTGACGGCGCGTCGTCCTACGCGCGCCGGGCATAGCCGTTGCCTTATCCAAACCACCAGCCGCGAGGTGCGCAAGCAGCCAGCGGCGTTCGAACCCGGCGCCTTTCGCGTCCAACGAAATCAGGAGTCCACACCATGTCCCCGATGTACAAGTCCATCACCGCCCTGGCGGCTTCCGCGCTGCTCGCGACCGTCGGCCTCGCCACGGCGCAGTCCACCGACACCACCACCGCCCCGGACGGCACGACCACCACGACCACCACCACGGTGGACACCGCCACCGAGGTGATCCCGGCGCAGCCCACGGGCGTGGTCGAACTGGCCAAGCCCCGCAACACCGTCACGCCCACCACCAAGCAGGCCGACGGTCCCATGGGCATGGAGAACAACCTGATGACCACGGGCGTCATCGGCGGCATCGTGCGTCCGAGCATCGGTGACCACGCCACCCCGCCGATCCAGCCCGATGACCAGACCGTCTCCGTGACCAAGGAGACCACGACGACCACCGTCGTGACCCCGCCGACGCCGGAACCCGTCGCGGAGCCCGCTCCCGCCGCCGAACCGGCGCCCGCGCCGATGCCGGCGCCCAGGGCCGATCGCAACTGACCGCGCCGCGGCAACCGAAGAACGGGCTCCTGGGGCCCGTTTTTTTTCGTCCCCGCGGCTGGTGCAAGGCGATGCGCCGCGCGGAATCGGCTAACCTGACGGCGCGTCGGATCACTGTCGGGCTGGCACACCGGTTGCTGCGGAAGCCCTCAACCGGGCCGCGTGCCCGTCCGACGCCAACCCCTGGAGACCTCCATGGCCAACCCGCCCAGCACCACCCCCGAAGCCAGCTTCCCCAAGAGCGGCACCACGACCCCCAGTTCGGCCTCGCCGGCCACGCCGTCGGTCGGCGGTTCCGGCTCGCGTCCCGCGGTGGCCTCGGCGGCCGATGGGGCCGATGCGGCCATCGACCAGGCGGCCGCCGCCGAGCGCGACGTGATGCGCCGGGTGGTGCAGGGCGCCCACGAGGCCGTCGACCGCATCGCCGACAAGGCGATCCCCGCGGTCGAACGCCTGCGCGGTTCGTACAGCGAGGCGGCCGAGACCATCAGGCACAAGGCCGACCAGGCCGCCAACCTGAAGGACGAGTGGACGGAGAGCCTGCGCACCGCCGTGCGCGAACATCCGCTCACCGCGATCGGCGTCGCCGTGGCGCTGGGCGTCCTGCTGGCCAGGCTCACCTCCAGCGACGATCGCTGAAGCCCTCGCCCATGGTCGATGACGTCCCGCCGCCGCACGAGGCGCCCCCCGACGAGGTCGTCTCGCTGCCCAAGGCAGTGGGTGCGCTTTTCGCCGACCTGCCCGGGCTGCTGAGCGACCGCGTCCACCTGCTGTCGCTGGAACTGCGCCGCGCCTCCAACGCGCTGGGGCAGATGGTGGCGCTCGGCCTGCTGGCGGCGATCCTGTTCGCCACCGCCTGGATCACGTTGTGGGTGGGCTTGGCGGCGGCGTTCCTCGCCATGGGCCTGGCCTGGCCCTGGATCGTGCTGCTGGTGCTGTTCATCAACCTGGCCGCCGGCAGCTGGGCGGTGATGCGCGTGAAGGCGCTGGCGCCGCTGCTGGCGTTGCCGGCCACGCTGCGCCGCCTCACCGATTCCGATGTCCAGGAACGCGAACCCGAGAGCGACCATGGCTAGCCCGTCGCGTGTCCCGCCGCCATTGGCCGAGCCGAGCCTCGACGAGCAGATCGCTCTGGCCGAACAGGCCGTCATCGCGCGCGACGCGCGCATCCGTCGGCGCACCGATGCGCTCGTCGCCCGCGTGAAGCGCGACGCCATCCGGCAAGCCGGAGGCGGCCTGCTGCTGGGCCTCGGCACCGTCGCGCTCACCTGGTGGCTCAGCCGACTGGCCCGCAGGAATCCGCCGCCACCGGAGCCGGCCGCGGCACCGGTGCAGGAGCCGCCATCCACGTTCGAACACCTGTTCCGCGACGCCGGCATCTCGCTGGCCGCGTTGTTGCCCGTGCTGTGGCCGATGTTGCCGCGTGCGTGGCGGCGCACCCTGACGCCCGGCACCGCCAACACGCTGCTGACCTTCATCGTGCCTCTTCTGGGGCGCCTGTTCCGACGCAAGCCGGGCGAGTCGCGATCGCCCTGAACGGCGCGTTGCCGGCCTTGCCGAACCGGTCCACTGTCGGGCATGGCGCTTGCCGCCAACCCGCCGGGGCCGGGGATCCAGACCCACCGTGATACCCGAGAGTAACCATGAACCACGCCCGCGTCCTGACGGCCGCCACGCTCGCCACCGCCTTGCTCGCGGCCCCTGTCCTGGCAGTCGCCCAGGCCAGCGCGCCGGCGATGACGCCCGCCGAGCGCCACGACTGGGAACGCTCGCACCGCATCAGCAAGATCCTCGGCACGGACGTGCGCAACAAGACGGGCGACAAGATCGGCGAGGTGCGCGATCTGGTGGTCGACGGCAGCGGCACGATCCGGCTCGCCATCGTGTCCACCGGCGGCTTCGTCGGCGTGGGCGACCGGCTGCACGCGGTGCCCTGGGACGCGCTGGCGCTGGGCCCCAAGGACGACCTCATCCTCGACATCGACAAGGGCCGCCTGCAGGCCGCCCCCGGCTTCACGTCGAGGACCTGGCCCAACCTCGGCGACGACCGCTGGCTGGCCGACAACCGCCGCTTCTACGTCCATTGATCCACATCCGCTGAACAAGCGCCGCCCTCCGGCGCGGGAGATCGACATGAAACTGCTCAACAGCCTGGCCCTGCTCGCCATCGGCTACCTGGCCGTCACGAAGGTCAACAAGGTGCACGCCGCACGTTTCGCCGCCAGGCCGGCGGCCAAGCCCGAGGAAGTCCAGACCTGGGAAGGAGAGGGCGGCGGCCTGCCCACCGGCGGCCCGGGTCCCGGCGTCAAGGTGGCGCCGGCCGCGGTTTCCGATCCCGACCTGGCGCACGGCGGCGCCTGACGACTCGGATACTCGTCAGGCAGGCAGGCGCGCGCGCCGCCGCTTGTCGCGCTTCTGCAGGACGCGCCGGCGCCGGTAGAGCGCCATCAGCGGCGTCGCGGAGACGCCGTGCAGCAGCACCGACAGCGCGATCGCCGGCAGCGTGGCGTTGACCAGGTCGGTGGACAGCGCGGGCGCCAGGCCCGAGTCGATCACCAGCGCCAGGTAGAACAGCGAGCCGATGCCGCGGATGCCGAACCAGGCCACCATGCGGCGCTGCGCCTTGGGCATCTCGCGCCCGGGCACCGTGAGGAGCACGCTCAGCGGCCGGATCACCACCAGCAGCAGGGTCGCGTAGACCAGCGGCTCGCCGCGCCAGTGCACCCAGGGCATCGCGAAGCCCAGCAGCAGCACCATCACCACCTCCACCAGGCGGCCGCAGCGGTGGCCGAAGGCGAGCAGGCGGTCGGCCAGCTCGTCGGGCTCGACGCCGGCGCGATGCAACGCGTCGGTGGCCCGCGGCGAACGGCGGAACAGGCCCAGCGCCGCGGCGAACACGAACAGGAACGCCGAGGTCTCGGTGAGGCGCGAGAGCCCGTAGGCCACGGTGATGATGCCCAGGTACAGCAGCTCGTCCCAGCCCAGGCCGTGGCCGTGGCGAAGCAGCGCGTGGATGGCCTTGCCCAGCACGCGGCCGAACGCCCAGCCCAGCAGGGCGCCGCCGGCGATCGGCCAGGCCATGTCGTGCAACAGCCACTGCATGCCGGCCGGCCCGAGGTCGCCGATGCCCAGCAGCCCCAGCGCCAGCATGACGACCGGCAGCGCGGTGCCGTCGTTGAGGCCACCCTCGGCGGTGAGCGACACGCGCACCGCGTCGCGGTCGTTCAGCGAGCGGATCTGCACCTCGGACGCCAGCACCGGGTCGGTGGGCGCGAGGATGCCGGCCAGCAGCAGCGCGCCCGACAGGCCCAGGCCGGGCATCAGCCACCAGCCGGCCAGCGTGGCCAGCGCGATGGTGGCCAGCATGGTCCCGCTTGCCAGGATGAAGGCGACGCGCCAGCCCTTGATCGTCCACGGCATGCGCAGCTGCAGGCCCACCGCGAACAGCGAGATCAGCACGGCGATCTCGGTGACGACCACCAGCATGTCGGCCCGCTCCGGCGCCGTCGGCGGCGTCTGCACGCGGCCCTGCACCATCCAGCCCGCGACCCAGCCGACGGCCAGGTAGACGATGGCCGGCGACATCGGCAGCCGGGTGACGTGCAGCTCCAGCAGGCACATCGCCAGCAGGACGGTGCCGAGCAGGAGCAGGGTGGCGGTCAGCATCGCGGCGGCGCGCGCACGGGCGTCACGCGCCCTTGCGCGGCGGCGCGAGCTTCGCCGCGGGCGACGAGGCCGGCACCGGCGGCGACTCCGCCGGGCCCATCTTCACACCCGCCTTGGCCGCGCCGTTCACGTGCGCGACCGCCGCCGTGCACACGTCGCGTTCCTGCTGCTTGAAGTCGACCAGCGCGAGCAGCGCCGCCAGCGGGTTGAGCAGCGACAGCGCCGCGGCGGCGCCGGCGCGCTCGACCAGCGGCTTGGCCTCGGGCCGGATGTGCGGGTCGTCGAAGGTGCCCACCACCTTCACCGGCGTGCGCAGCGCCAGCGGGCTGAAGTCGTGCGGGTGCGCGGTCATGCGCAGGTCCAGCGACTCGGTGGCCAGCGACAGGTCGCCATCGACCAGCATCGTCGTGTCCCTGGTGTCGATCACGAACACCTCGGGCGTCAGCTTGCCGTTGACGAGATCGAACTGCGCCAGCGCGCACTGCATCGGCAGCTTGTCGTCGCCCTTGATGAACACGCCCAGCGCCTGCGCCACGTCGATGCCGGCCGCCTCCACCAGGATGTGCGACACGGTGCCGTCGCGCACCCACAGGCGCGCGGTGCCGTCGAGTGACGCGAGCAGCTTCGCCGAGGAATTGCCCTCGCCCTTCAGCTGGGCGTTGCCGCCGAGCGCGCCGCTGACGTAGCCCACGTCCGGCCTGTTGCCGCTGGCGTCCTTGCGCACCGCCACGTCGCGGGTCTTGATGAAGCGATCGAGCTGGATGCCGCTCCAGCGCAGGTCGACCGTCCACTTCGGCGTGGCCGGGCGGCTGTCCAGGCCGAGGCCGCCCCGCACCTCGCCGGCCGAGGTGCGCGCGAGCAGCTCCTTCAGGTTCAGCACGCCGTCCTGCAGCGTGATGCGACCCTGCAGCGGCTGGAACGGCTCCAGCATCGAGGTGCCGGGATCCAGCACCGCCAGCTGCACGCCCACGTCGGCGTTCATCGCCTTCAGCGAAGGGATGTCGAACGCGCGGTCGGGGATCACCTTGCCGGGCTTGGCGTTGGACGCGGAGGCCGGGGCATCGGGCGGGGCCGCGCCGAACGCGGGGCCGAGGTCGGCCAGCGCGAGGCGCTCGCCGCCCAGCCTGCCGGCGAGCACGGGCACGGCCGGCCCGTCGTCGAACCTGAAGTTGCCGTTCAGCCGGCTCGAGCCGATGTCCAGCGCCGCGACGTCGGCGTCCCACACGGCGCCGTGCTTCCGCAGCCGGCCATGGGTGGCGAACCTCGCGGTGGTGGGCAGCGTCACGCCCAGCGCGTCGCCGACGGCGGCCAGCGACGGGCCCGAGGCGACGAAGCGGGCGTCCATGCCGCCGAAGTGCAGCACGTCGGTGGCGGTGCCGTCGACGCGGATGCTCGTCTTGCCGGCGTGCACTTCGAGCCACAGCGGCACGGCGACCGCACCGGCGTCGGACGCGGCCAGCGGCAGCAGCCCGCTGGAGCGCAGCTGGATCAGCAGCGGCGCGTTGCGGTACGTTCCCTTGCCGTCCACCTGCAGGCCCGGCGTGGAGTCGCCGATCGCGACGGCCGCGGCCTGGGCGCTGCCCTCGCGCGTGGCCACGCGGGCGTCTGCGGCGATCTGCAGTGGCTCATCCACGAGGCGCACCTCGCCGTTGCGCACGTTCAGGCGCTCGAACGTGGGCAGCTGCGGCGAGCTCGCCGGCGTGGCCGGCCGGGCCGCGCCGAACTGCCAGTTGGCATGGCCGTCGGCGTTGCGCTTGAGGTTGAGCTGCAGGCCGTCGACGTCCAGCAGCTTCACGGCGATCGCCCGGCCCGTGCCCTTCCACTGCTCGTACAGCGTGGGGTATCCCAGCGCGAGCTTGACGCCGTCGGCGTGCATGAAGTCGCGCGGCTTGCCGGCGTCGTCCACCAGCGTCGGGCCGTTGGCCGGCGCCGGCCCGATGGTCATCGAATCGGTGTGCGCGCGGATCGAGCCGAGCAGCCGCACGCCGAACCTGTCGCCAAAGACGACGGGGCGACCGAGGAGCTGCGACAGCTTCGTCTCCAGCGGATGGCGCAGGAACGGCCATTCGACGAACTCGCACGCCGCGAAGGCCACCCCCAGCGCGACGAGCACGCCCGGCGCGACGTAGCCGGCGCGGCGCCAGGGGTGCCGGGTGGGAGCGGTGGTCGAGGCGGGCGCGCCGGCAGGGCGGGCGGAGGGCGTTCGGGTCATGCCGTCTGCGCTGGCAGGCCGCGTGCCGCCGGCGCGGGCGCGCGGCTTGCCGAACAGGGCGCACCATGCGCGAAAAGACCCCCGACTTCACGGCAGCAGGCCCTCCCGCCGCATCGCACGAGTACGACGGCGACGGCTTCGTGCAGCGGCTCGTCCAGCGCCTGCGCGACCTGCTGATCATGGGCGTGGTCGGGCCCGTGACGGGCGTGCTCGCGATCGTCGCGATCCATTTCGCCACCAACCTGCATCCGCTCAATCCGCAGCTGGACGCCGAGACGGCCAGGCAGCGCGAGGCGGAGCGCGTGCTGGCCATCCTCGAGGATCGCGTGCAGGGCATCACCGCCTCGATCTCCCACACGACGCTGCCGCAGGTGCAGGTGCCGCCGCCCGAGGAGGCGCGCCTGGCCGCGGCCGACTTCGGCGTGGTCCAGCCCACCCCGGCCGCGCGCCACATGGCCGACTGGGTGGTCGAGCGCCGCGACAACGGCCGCATGCCCTTCATCGTGCTGGACAAGCGCGACGCCCGCCTCTACGTCTTCGAGGCCAGCGGCCGCCTGATCGACCAGACCCCGGTGCTGCTCGGATCCGCCCACGGCGACGAAACCTACCCGGGCATCGGCGACGTGCCCATCGCGGACGTCAAACCTTACCAGCGCACGACCGCCGCCGGCCGCTTCGTCACCCGGCCGGGCCTGGACGCCGACCACACCGACGTCGTCTGGCTGGACTACGACGCCGCGCTGGCGATGCACCGCGTCATCAACAAGGTGAAGTCGGAGCGCCGGCTGCAACGCCTCGCGTCGGCCAACCCGAAGGTGCGGCGCATCTCGTGGGGCTGCATCAACATCCCGATCGCGTTCTTCGACAGCTACATCTCGCCGGTGTTCGGCAAACGCTCCGGCGTGACCTACGTGATCCCCGAGCGCAAGACCTTCGCCGCGGTGTTCGAGCAGGGCAGCGGCGCGCCGGTGCTCACGACCGCGTCGGTCGAGATCCTGGCGCCCAAGGACGTCGCGCAACGCTGAGGCCGCGATGGCCCGCCCCGAACCGCACTCGTCGGTCTTCGCGCCGCGCCACGACATGACGCCGGCGCAGCAGTGCCTGGCGCATCCGCGCGCGTTCGCATGGCGCGTGCTGTGCGGCTTCCGGGCCAACCAGGGCCTGCTGCTGGCCGGGGCCATCGCCTACTACGCGCTGCTGTCCATCGTGCCGTTGCTGATCCTCAGCGTGATCGCGCTGTCGCACCTGATCCCCGAACACGAGCTGCTGGAGACCATCGGGCGCTACCTGTCCTGGCTGGTGCCCGGCCAGTCGAACGCCGTGATCACCGAGCTGCGCGGCTTCCTCGACCACCGCGACGTCGTGGGCTGGGTGCTGCTGCTGACGATGCTGTTCTTCAGCTCGCTGGCCTTCGCCGTGCTGGAGAACGCGCTGTCGGTCATCTTCGTGCACCGCATCGTCGACCGCAGGCGCTCGCTGGCGATGAAGCTGCTGCTGCCCTACATCTACGTGGCCTGCCTGGCCGTGGGCCTGCTGCTCGTGACGCTGGTGGCCGGCGGGCTGGAGAACCTGGGGGAGTATTCGCTGGATCTGTTCGGCCGCGAGTTCTCGCTGGGCCGGTTCTCGCGCCTGCTGCTGTACCTGCTGGGCCTGGTCGGCGAGATCGTGCTGCTCACGTCCATCTACGTGGTGCTGCCGGCCGGGCGGCTGGACCTGCGCCACGCGCTGCTGGGCGCCGCCTCCGCGGTGTTCCTGTGGGAGCTCACGCGCCACGTGCTCGTGTGGTACTTCGCGACGCTGTCGCAGGTGGGCGTGGTCTATGGCTCGATGACCGCCGCCATCGTCGTGCTGCTGAGCCTGGAACTCGGCGCGACGCTGGTGCTGCTGGGCGCGCAGGTCATCGCGGAATACGAGCGCCTCGCGGCCCACGCGCCGAAGCCGCCGCCGGCGGACCTCGTGATCCACCAGGCCTGATCAGCGCGGCAGTCCATACGGTAAAAGCTACCGAAGGCGACGCGTCCTCGTGTCATCGCGCACATGGTGGAAACCCGGCTCTCGTGGGATGACGCCCGGTGGATGCCACGGCGGATACGCCTACCCGGTGTAGGACAAGTCTGGCATGGAAACTGCACAGCAGTCGTGCCGAGCGGCGGGTCTGGCCAAGCCCGCCGCGCGGAAGCGACCCTGGAGACCGACGCTCATGACGATCATGGAAAGCCGCCCCGTGGCGGACGCCGCCGCCGAGATGCAGCAGTTGCTGGGCGCGCTCGTCCAGCTTCGCAAGGGCGATCCGAACGTGCGCCTGCCGCTGCACTGGTCGGGCGTGGCGGGCCGGGTGGCCGACGCGTTCAACGACGTGGTGGAGCAGAACGCCAGCATGGCCGAGGAGCTCGCGCGGCTGCGGCAGGTGGTGGGCAAGGAAGGCAAGATCAAGCAGCGCGCCTCGCTGCGCGACGCGCGCGGGTTCTGGGGCGAGTCGATCGACTGCATCAACGCGCTCATCGACGACCTCGTCCATCCGACCAGCGAGGTGGCGCGCGTGATCGGCGCCGTGGCGCAGGGCGACCTGAGCAAGAGCATGGCGCTGGAGGTGGAAGGCCGGCCGCTGGAAGGCGAGTTCCTGCGCACTGCCAAGACCATCAACAAGATGGTGGACCAGCTCGGCAACTTCTCCGCGGAAGTCACGCGCGTCGCGCGCGAGGTGGGTACCGAGGGCAAGCTGGGCGGCCAGGCCAAGGTCAAGGGCGTCGCGGGCACGTGGAAGGACCTGACCGACTCCGTGAACTCCATGGCCGGCAACCTAACCGACCAGGTGCGCAACATCGCCGACGTGACCACGGCCGTGGCCAAGGGCGACCTGTCCAAGAAGATCGACGTGGACGTCAAGGGCGAGTTCCTGACGGTGAAGAACACGATCAACACCATGGTCGACCAGCTGCGCTCGTTCGCGTCGGAAGTGACGCGGGTGGCGCGCGAGGTGGGCACCGAGGGCTCGCTCGGCGGCCAGGCGCGGGTGGAGGGCGTGTCGGGCACGTGGAAGGATCTCACCGACTCGGTGAACTCCATGGCCGGCAACCTCACGTCCCAGGTGCGCAACATCGCCGAGGTGACCAAGGCGGTGGCACAGGGCGACCTCTCGAAGAAGATCACGGTGGACGTGAAGGGCGAGATCCTCGAGCTGAAGAACACCGTCAACACGATGGTGGACCAGCTGCGCTCGTTCGCCGCGGAAGTGACGCGGGTGGCGCGCGAGGTGGGCACCGAAGGCAAGCTGGGCGGCCAGGCCGACGTGCAGGGCGTGGCCGGCACGTGGAAGGACCTGACCGAGTCGGTGAACTTCATGGCCGGCAACCTCACGTCCCAGGTGCGCAACATCGCGGAGGTGACCACGGCCGTGGCGGCCGGTGACCTCTCGAAGAAGATCACCGTCGACGTCAAGGGCGAGATCTCCGAGCTGAAGAACACCATCAACACGATGGTCGACCAGCTGCGTTCGTTCGCCGCCGAGGTCACGCGCGTCGCGCGCGAGGTGGGCACGGAAGGCAAGCTGGGCGGCCAGGCCGAGGTGCAGGGCGTGGCCGGCACGTGGAAGGACCTGACCGACTCCGTCAACTCGATGGCGTCCAACCTCACGTCCCAGGTGCGCAACATCGCCGACGTGACCAAGGCCGTGGCCGCGGGCGACCTGTCCAAGAAGATCACGGTGGACGTCAAGGGCGAGATCCTGGAGCTCAAGGCCACCATCAACACCATGGTGGACCAGCTGTCGTCGTTCGCCGCGGAAGTGACGCGCGTGGCGCGCGAGGTGGGCACCGAAGGGCGGCTGGGCGGCCAGGCCGACGTGCAGGGCGTGTCGGGCACATGGAAGGACCTGACCGACTCCGTGAACTCCATGGCCGGCAACCTCACGTCCCAGGTGCGCAACATCGCCGATGTGACCAAGGCCGTGGCCGCGGGCGACCTCTCGAAGAAGATCACCGTCGACGTGAAGGGCGAGATCCTCGAGCTGAAGGACACCATCAACACGATGGTCGACCAGCTGTCGTCCTTCGCCGCGGAGGTGACGCGGGTGGCGCGCGAGGTGGGTACGGAAGGCAAGCTGGGCGGCCAGGCCGACGTGCAGGGCGTGTCGGGCACCTGGAAGGATCTCACCGACTCCGTGAACTCGATGGCCTCCAACCTCACGTCCCAGGTGCGCAACATCGCCGACGTGACCAAGGCCGTGGCGCAGGGCGACCTGTCCAAGAAGATCACGGTGGACGTCAAGGGCGAGATCCTGGAGCTGAAGAACACCGTCAACACGATGGTGGACCAGCTGCGGTCGTTCGCCGCGGAAGTGACGCGCGTGGCGCGCGAGGTGGGCACCGAGGGGCGCCTGGGCGGCCAGGCGCAGGTGCAGGGCGTGTCCGGTACCTGGAAGGACCTGACCGACAACGTGAACTTCATGGCCGGCAACCTCACGTCGCAGGTGCGCGGCATCGCCAAGGTGGTGACCGCCGTGGCCGACGGCGACCTGAACCGCAAGCTCACCGTGGAGGCCAAGGGCGAGATCGCCGCGCTGGCCGACACCATCAACGGCATGACCGAGACGCTGGCCACCTTCGCCGACCAGGTGACGACGGTGGCGCGCGAGGTGGGCGTCGAGGGCAAGCTGGGCGGCCAGGCCAAGGTGCCGGGCGCGTCGGGCACGTGGAAGGCGCTGACCGAGAACGTCAACGAGCTCGCCGCCAACCTCACGACCCAGGTGCGCGCCATCGCCGAGGTGGCCACCGCGGTGACGCAGGGCGACCTGACGCGCTCCATCACCGTCGAGACCCAGGGCGAGGTCGCGTCGCTGAAGGACACGATCAACGAGATGATCCGCAACCTGAAGGACACGACGCAGAAGAACACCGAGCAGGACTGGCTCAAGACCAACCTGGCCAAGTTCAGCCGCATGCTGCAGGGCCAGAAGGACCTGGTCACCGTGGGCCACCTGATCCTGTCCGAGCTGGCGCCGGTGGTGGGCGCGCAGCAGGCCGAGTTCTACGTGCTCAACCCCGGCGGCGAACCGCCGCGCCTGCGCCTGTTCGCGAGCTATGCCTCGGGCGGCCAGACCACCCACGGCAAGGAAGTGCACCTGGGCGAGGGCCTCGTCGGCCAGTGCGCGGTGGACAAGCGCAAGCTGCTCCTCACCAACGTGCCCTCCAGCGCGTTCCGCGTGGCCTCGGGCCTGAGCGAGAGCGCGGCGATGGACGTGCTGGTGCTGCCCATCGTGTTCGAAGGGCAGCTGCGTGGCGTGCTGGAGCTGGCGTCGCTGGAACGCTTCAACCCCGTGCACGAAGGCTTCCTCGACCAGTTGACCGAATCGATCGGCATCGTGATCAACACCATCGAGGCCAACACGCGCACGGAAGACCTGCTCAAGCAGTCGCAGTCGCTGGCCGAGGAGCTGGGCTCGCGCCAGGAGGAGCTGCAGCAGACCAACCAGGAGCTGCAGGACAAGGCGCGCCTGCTGGCCCACCAGAACCAGGAGGTGGAGCGCAAGAACACCGAGGTGGAACAGGCCCGCCAGGCGCTGGAGGAGAAGGCCGAACAGCTCGCGCTGACGTCCAAGTACAAGTCGGAATTCCTGGCCAACATGTCGCACGAGCTGCGCACGCCGCTCAACAGCCTGCTGATCCTGTCCGACCAGCTGTGCAAGAACCCGGACGGCAACCTCTCGGGCAAGCAGGTGGAGTTCTCCAAGACCATCCACTCGTCGGGCAACGACCTGCTGATGCTGATCAACGACATCCTTGACCTGTCCAAGATCGAGTCCGGCACCGTGGCGGTGGACGCCAGCGAGCTGCGCGTGGACGACCTGCACCGCTCGGTGGAGCGCGGCTTCCGCCACTTCGCCGAGTCCAAGCACGTCGACTTCACGGTCGAGCTCAGGCATCCGCTGCCCAAGACGATGGTCACGGACGTCAAGCGGCTGCAGCAGATCATCAAGAACCTGCTGTCCAACGCGTTCAAGTTCACCCACGAGGGGCAGGTCACGTTCAGCATCGCCACCGCCACCGGCGGCTGGTCGGTGGACAACGACGAGCTGCATCGCGCCGGCACCGTGCTGGCGTTCTCGGTGCGCGACACCGGCATCGGCATCTCGCCCGACAAGCAGCAGATCATCTTCGAGGCGTTCCAGCAGGCCGACGGCTCCACCTCGCGCAAGTATGGCGGCACGGGCCTGGGCCTGGCCATCAGCCGCGAACTCTCGCGCCTGCTGGGCGGCGAGATCCGCCTGGTCAGCATGCCGGGCAAGGGCAGCGAGTTCACGCTGTACCTGCCGCAGAGCTACAACCCCGCGCGCGCCGGGCGCCACCCGCGCCCGGCGGTCGCCCACCAGGCCGACACCGCGGCGCGGGCCCACGGCGTCCCCGCCGTGGCCAAGGACGAGAACCTGGACGACTGGCACTACGAGGCCAGCGACAAGCAGGCGAGCGACGCCGTCGCCTTCGCCAACGCCGCCGACGACGACCGCGCCAGCATCGCCACGGGCGACCGCGTGCTGCTGATCGTCGAGAACGACCTGGCGTTCGCGCGCGTCCTGCTGGCCGGCGCGCGCATCGCCGGCTTCAAGGGCCTGGTCACCAGCACCGGCGCGAGCGCGCTGACGATGGCCCGCGAGTTCCACCCCGCGGTGATCACGCTCGACATCCACCTGCCCGACATGCCGGGCTGGCGCATCCTCGATCGCCTGAAGGGGGATCTCGTGACACGGCACATCCCGATCTGCGTCGTCTCCACCGACGACGCCCGCGATCGCGCGCTGCAGTCGGGCGCGCTCGGCTTCCTGGCCAAGCCGCTGCAGTCCGCCGACGAGGCCAACGCGGCCATCGCGCAGCTGCACACCTACACAGAGCGCGGCACCAGGCGCCTGGTGGTGGTGATGCCGCCGTCGCCGCGCCGCAGCGCCTTCATCGCCACGCTGGACACCGACGTCGACGTGGTGCTGGCCGAGGACCGCGAGTCGGCGCGCCACGCGCTGGCCGGCGCGGACGCGCTGGTGGTGGAGGACACGCTGGCCGATTTCGGGCCGGAGGACGTGCTCGACGTCGTCGCGGAGCGCCAGGGCATCTGCCAGCTGCCCGTGGTGCTGTACCACGGCGGCGCGGCCGAGACGGGCAACTGGAACCAGCGCCGCGCCGGCCTGACGATCGCCGAGGCCGCGTCGCTGCCCGAGCTGCGCATGCAGGCCGCGCTGTGGCTGCACCGCAGCCCGGCGGCGCTGTCCGACGAGGATCGCGACATCATCGAGGGCCTGATCGCCGACCGCGACGCGCTCAAGGGCCGCAAGGCGCTGATCGTCGACGACGACATGCGCAACATCTTCGCGCTGGCCACCGTGCTGGACGAGGAGGGCATGGTGATCGTGTCGGCCGACAACGGGCGCGAGGCGATCCGCCTGGTGCAGGAGGATCCGACGATCGACATCGTGCTGATGGACATCATGATGCCGGAGATGGACGGCATCGCCACCATGCAGGAGATCCGCAAGCTGCCGCGCGGCCGCGAGCTGCCGATGGTGGCCGTCACCGCCAAGGCGATGAAGGGCGACCGCCAGAAGTGCATCGAGGCCGGCGCCTGGGACTACATCTCCAAGCCGGTGGATCCGCGCCACCTGATGTCGGTGCTGAGGGGATGGCTGTGCCGCTGACCGCCACGACCCCCGCGGTGCTGCCGGCGCCGTCCAGCGCGTTCGGCGCGCTGGACGGCGCCGGCGAGCGCGCCGACATCCTCATCGTGGACGACCTGCCCGAGAAGCTGCTGGTCTTCGAGACCGTGCTGGGCGACCTGAACCAGAACCTCGTGTTCGCGCGCTCCGGCGCCGATGCGCTGCGCCAGATCCTGCGGCGCGACTTCGCGGTGATCCTGCTCGACGTCAACATGCCCGACATGGACGGCTTCGAGACGGCCACGCTGATCCGCAGCTACAAGCGGGCGGCGCACACGCCCATCATCTTCATCACGTCGTACGCCGACGAGATGCAGACCGCGCGCGGCTACTCGCTGGGGGCGGTGGACTACATCCCGTCGCCGGTGGTGCCTGAGGCGCTGCGCTCCAAGGTGCGCGTGTTCGTGGAGCTGCACATCCTGCAGCGCCGCATCGCGCGCCAGGCCGAGGAGCGCATCACGCTGGCGGCGTCGGAGGCGGCGCTGCGCGTGGCCGAGGAGACCACCCGGCGCTCCAACCTGCTGGCCGGCCTGAGCCACACCCTCAGCGGCATGCTTGACGTGCGCGAGGGCATGCACGCGCTGCTGGCCCACGTCGTGCCGGCGCTGGCGCCCAACGCCATCGTGGCGGTGGTCGACGAGCGCGGCGTCATCGTGCAGGCGGCCACGCGGTCCAGCGTGTCCGAGGACGCCGCGGCCAGCGTCGACCTGCCCCCCGCGTCGCTTCCCAGCGCGCACTTCGCGCTCCTGCGCGAGGCGCTGGACGTGCCCGCCGACGCGCGCGCGCAGGCGCCCGCGCTGGTGGACGGCGCCCTGCAGATGCTGCCGCTGGTGCACGGCGACCGATTCCTGGGCGGCCTGTGGATCGACGGCGAACTGCCGCTGCTGAGCGCCGCGCTGCTGGACGAGGTGGCCGCGCGCGCGGCCATCGCCTTCGCCACCGCGCGGCTGTACGGCGCCTTGCAGGTGGAGATCGGCGAACGCCGGCAGGCCGAGGCGCGCCTCGAGGAGGCCAGCCGGCGCAAGGACGAGTTCCTCGCGATGCTGGCCCACGAGCTGCGCAATCCGCTCGCGCCGATCCGCAACGCGGTCGAGCTGATCCGCCTGGCGGCGCCGGCCGAGGCCAAGGTACGCTGGGCCGCCGACGTCACCGACCGCCAGCTGCGCCAGCTCACGCGGCTGGTCGACGAGCTGCTGGACGTGGCGCGCATCAGCCAGGGCAAGGTGGTGCTGCAGACGCAATGCCTGGACCTGGTGACGCTGGTGTCGCAGTGCCTGGACTCGCAGCGCGACCTGCTCGAGAAGCGCCGCCAGACGCTGGCCGTGTCGCTGCCGGGCATGCCGCTGAACCTCAACGGCGATTCCACGCGGCTGGCGCAGGTCATCAACAACCTGCTGTCCAACGCGATCAAGTACACGCCCGAGGGCGGTTCGATCTCGGTGAACATGGCGCACTCCGAGCGCAGCGACGGCGAGTTCGCGGTGCTGGAGGTCAGCGACAACGGCATCGGCATCGACGCCGAGCTGCTGCCCCACGTGTTCGAGCTGTTCGAGCAGGGCAAGCGCGCGCTCGATCGCACGCAGGGCGGCCTGGGTGTCGGCCTGACGCTGGTGCAGCGGCTCGTGCAGCTGCACGGCGGCGAGGTGGTGGCCAACAGCGCGGGGCCGGGCCTGGGCGCGCAGTTCCGCGTGACCCTGCCGTGCCTGGGCGTCGCCGAGCCGGTCGCGGCGGACGACGGCGACGTCCGCCTGTCCGGCGCCGCGGTGGCGCGCCGCATCCTGGTGGTGGACGACAACGTCGACGTGGTCGAGACCACCACGATGCTGCTGTCCCTGTCGGGCCATGCCGTGCGCAGCGCCAAGGACGGATTGCAGGCCCTGCACGCGGCCGCGCAGTTCCGGCCGCAGGTGGTGCTGCTGGACATCGGCCTGCCGCTGATGGACGGCTACGAGGTGGCGCGGCGGCTGCGCCAGATGCCGGAGATGGCCGGCGCGCTGCTCGTGGCGCTGACCGGCTACGGGCAGCAGGGCGATCGGCAGCGCGGCAAGGATGCGGGCTTCGACGCCCACATGCTCAAGCCGGTGGATCCGCACGCGCTGGCGCGGGTGATCGAGGGGCAGGCCGTCGCGCACTGAGGGCGAGGCGGCGGAGGACGGTCAGGTCGCGAAGGTGGTCCGCGAGAAGGCCGAGGGCCGGCGCAGCGTGATCGAGTCGCCGGGGCGGCCCCTGGGCGCGATCATGCGGTCGAGGCGGGTCAGCAGCGTGGGCACGCGCAGCGGCTTGTGCCAGACGTCGCAGAAGGTGGTGCCGGCCGGCATGAACTCGGCCTCCGCGGTGACGGCGACGGCCGGCGTGTCTTCCCAGCCGGGAATCATGCGCATGCGCTCCAGCAGCTCGGTACCATGGCAGTCGGGCAGCCGCAGGTCCAGCAGCAGCAGCGACGGTCGCAGGCCGGTGGCGGCGGCCATCGCCGCGCGGCCGTCGACCGCGACGACCAGGTCCAGCTCGGGCCTCAGCTCGAACACCGTCTGCATCAGCAGCACGTTGACCGGATGATCCTCGACGTACAGCACCACTTCGCGCATGTCATTCCCCTGATGTCGCCGGCGGGGGCAGTCATTCGCTCCTCGGCCGACTGAACTCCCGGCAATCGGCATGCCCGGGCAAGACGCGCGAATCGCGGCGGGGACGCGCGCCCGGAGGCAGGGTCGTCGGCAACTCTTTCGCGGGCCGCCGTCGCGGTACGTGGCTTGCCGATCCAGGGCATCGGGCAACTCGCCCGCAGCAAGCCAAGGACACGCCATGACCTCGAACAGACTTTCCGCCCTCGTCGCCGGCCTGGCCGTCGCCGCCACCCTCGGCGCCTGCTCCGGCATGACCCCGCGCGAACACAGCACCGCCGTGGGCGCGGGCATCGGCGCCGCCGCCGGCGCCGTGCTGACCGGCACGCCGGAAGGCACCGCGGCCGGCGCCGCGGTGGGCGGCGTCGTGGGCAACCAGATCAAGCGCTGAGCGCCTGGCTGGCCAATGAAAACGGCGCCCGCGGGCGCCGTTTGTCATGGCCGAAGGAAACTCACTCCGGCGTCGCGTCCACCTTGTCGGCCGCGTATTCCTTGAGCCGGTTGTAGAGCGTCTTGAGGCTCACGCCCAATGCGGCGGCGGTGCGTTCCTTCTGCTGGTTGAAGTGCTCCAGCGTGGCCAGGATCAGCTGGCGCTCGGCGTCGGCCATCGATGTGCCGATCGCGATGGTGATGGACGGGCCGCCCGGGCTCGCCGCCGCCGGCGCCGAGGCCTGGACGGGCGCCGCCGGGCCAGCCTTGGGCGAGAACATCGACGTCGCATACGCGCTGCTGGGGCCGTGCGGGTCGTCGGGCAGCCATTCCTCGTTGATCGAGTTGCCCGAGGCCATCACGTAGGCGCGCTGCACCACGTTGCGCAACTCGCGCACGTTGCCGGGCCAGCGATAGGCCTGCAGGCGCTGCGTGGCGGCCGGCGTGAAGCTCTTGGCGGTGCCTTCGCGCTCGCAGATGGCCGAGAGGAAGTGCTCCGCCAGCAGCGGCACGTCCTCAACGCGGTCGCGCAGCGGCGGCAGCTCGATGGGGAACACGTTGAGGCGGTACAGCAGGTCCTCGCGCAGCTTGCCGGAGGACACGGCCAGCTCGGGCGGTCGGTTGGTGGCGGCGATCACGCGCACGTCGGTTTCCTGGGCCACCGTGGAGCCGACGCGCATGAACATGCCCGTCTCCAGCACGCGCAGCAGCTTGACCTGCAGCTCCAGCGGCATCTCGGTGATCTCGTCGAGGAACAGCGTGCCGCCGTGGGCGCGCTCGAAGAAGCCCTGGTGCTGGCGATCGGCGCCCGTGAAGCTGCCTTTCTCGTGGCCGAAGATCTCGCTCTCGATGAGGTTGGGCGAGATCGCGCCGCAGTTGACGGCCAGGAAGGGATGCTTGCGGCGGCGGCTGAGGTCGTGCACCGTCTGCGCGACGACTTCCTTGCCGGTGCCGCTCTCGCCGGTGATGAACACCGAGACCGCCGTGACGGCGACGCGCGAGATCTGTTCGTAGATGCGGCGCATCGGAGGCGAGCGCCCCCAGAGATGGCCGAAGTGCCCGGAGGCCTCCCATTCGGCCGTGAGCGAGGCCAGCTCGGCCTGGATGGCGGACGGCCGCATCACGCGCGACAGGATGCCCTGCAGCTGCTTCATGTTGATCGGCTTGACGAGGTAGTCGGCCGCGCCCATGCGCAGGGCCTGGATCGAGCTCTCGAGGCTGGCGTGGCCCGTGATGAGCACGATCTCCGAGTTGGCGACCAGCTGGGCGTCCTGGAACAGGTCCATGCCGCTGCCATCGGGCAGTTGCAGGTCGAGCAGCACCAGGTCGGGCAGTTGCAGGACGATCTGGCGGCGGGCGTCCCGCATCGTCCGGGCGATCGCGACGGTGAAGCCCTGGGCGGAGATCAGGGCCGCCATCGTTTCGGCGGAGTCGGCGTCGTCTTCGACGATCAGCGCGTGGGTCATGGTGGTGTCGTGTATTCAGGCAGTCGTTCGGCTCGCCGGGCTGGGCAGGGCAAGGTCGTCATGCGCTGCGCCTCGAACCCCGGGAAGCGCCGGCATCTCGTGCTGTGAATCCTCTGGAGGATACGCCGAGTCGGATTCATTCTGCCCACGGCCGAGCACATTCCTTGTCAGACGATAGCTCGACCGCGGCGGGATCGCCACCTACGGACAGGGAGCCGTCAGGTCAGGTATGGGGATTGCCGTCGAGCTGCCTTCCGGTACTGCCCGGCCGCGGCGCCTCTTCCACCTTCCACCTCACGTCTCCGGGAATCCTCCAGCATGTTCCACATCCTCGCCTGGCTCGTCGTCGGAGCCTTGATCGGCGCGGTCGCCGGCCTGCTGATGCGCAACGACGACGACCAGAACGTGTTCGTCAACGTGCTCGTCGGCGTGCTGGGCGCGCTCGTCGCCGGCTGGGTCGTGGCGCCGTATTTCGGGTTGCACGCGGGCGACCCGAAGGTGCTGGACTTCGGCGCGCTGTCGGTGGCGCTCGTCGGCGCGATCATCGCGCTGGCCCTGATGAGCTTCCTGCGCAACCGGCGCCGTCGCTGAGCAGGTGGCACGGGGGTTGCCTCGATGGCGGGATAGCCACTGTTTTCCACAGGAGACCCCCCATGCCCGCACCCTCCATCCGACCCGCCGCCGATCCACTCGACGACATCGACCGCGCATCCGGCGGCGTCGACACCATCATGGAACGCCAGGATCGCGCCGACCTGCCCGGCGAACGCTCGGACCAGCCGCGGCGCACGAAGGGCAATGTCTACATCGACGCCGCGCGCGACGTGTCGCGCCGCTCGCTCGATCTTGAGCAGGAAGCCCTCGATGACGACCGCGAGGTCGAGCGCGTGGTCGACGGCGACCCCGACATCGATCTCGCCCGCGACAGCCTCGCGCCGGCCGAACACGGCCAGGGTCCGGACGACGACGACACCATCGACGAGACCGAGCGCGCCGGCGACGATTCGATCCGCTGATCCCGGCCGCGCTCACGGACCGCATGCCGCGCCGCCGTCCGGCGGCTGCGGCGACAGTGCGCGCAGGAAGGCCACGAGGGCGGTGCGCTGGGCGGCACCGAGTTCGGGTGGATTCGCGTCCGCATCGGCGGCGTGCGGCTTGACGGCATCGCACAGGCTCGCGGCGCTGCCGTCGTGCATGTAGGGGGCCGTCGTGGCCACGCCGCGCAGGCCGGGCGTGCGGAACGCGTTCGGCAGCGGGCCAGGATGGCCGGCGTCGGGACGGCCGTCCGCGTCCAGCGAATGCACCCGCGAGGCGTGCAACGCGTCGTCGCTGAACGTAGGGCCGGAGTGGCAGGCCGCGCATCCGGCCGGGCCGGCGAACAGGCGCAGGCCGCGCAGCGCGGCGGCGGAAAATCCGGACGACGGCGCGACATCGCCCGCGGACGCGGCCAGGCGGTCGCGCCAGTCGTCGAACGGCGCGCGTGGCGACGCGAGCGTCTCGACATAGGCCGCCAGGGCCCGCCCCACGTCGCCGACGACGCGCGCGTCGTCCGCGCCCGGCGGGTCGCCGAACGCCGCGGCGTAGCGTGCCGACAGCGCCGCGTCGCCGCGCATCAGCGCCGCCACGCGGGCCTCGGTGGCCGGCATCTCGCGCGGGTCGGCCAGCGGCCGCAGGCACTGCGCCGACAAGGTGTCGCGCGTGCCGTCCCAGCCGTAGTGGCGGTGGCGCGCGGCATCGAGCAGGCTGGGCGTGTTGCGCGCACCGCTCGCGACGCCCTGCGCCACCACCCGCTCGTCCGCGAAGCCGCGCCACGGCTCGTGGCAGCTGGCGCAGCGCACGCCGGTGGGCGACAGCCGCGGGCTGTGGAACAGCGCCTCGCCCAGGGCGATGCCCGCCGGCTGGCCGGAGGCCGGATTGGCGGCATCCCGCACGGGCGCCGGGGGCCACGGGCCCAGCGCCAGCAGGGCCGCGCGCTCGTCGGGCACGTCGCCGGCCCGCGCCAGCGACGCGAGCAGCAGCAGGCCCGCGGCGGCGGCCCTAGCGGCTGCCCACGGTGGGCGCATGGGCGGCCTTCCAGCTCGCGACCGCGCGCTTGAGCTGCGAATACTCCGTGCATGGCGTGAAGCACAGCTTGTCGAGGGCCCTCAGGTGCTCCTCGGCCTGGGCGATGTTGCCGGTCATCAGGTAGGCCTCGCCCATGTATTCGTGGGCGCCGCGGTGGCGCGGGTTGATGGCCAGGGCCTTGTCGTAGTGCAGGAACGCGGCGTCGAGGTTGCCGGACTTGCGATAGGCGTAGCCGAGCCAGTTCTGCGCGTCGGCGTCCTGCGCGTGCTGGGGGCTGCGCGCGACGTAGGACTCCAGCAGCGTGATGGCCTGCGTGAAGCGGCCGGCTTCGATCTCGGACACCCCCTGGCTGTACTCCGGATCGACGGCCGACAGCTTGCCGTCGGGCAGGGCGGTCATTCCTCCGCCGCCACCACCACCACCACCGCCGCCGCCTCCCCCGCCGCCCGCGGCGAAGGCGGGGGGCGCGACGAGCGCTGCGAGCAGGATGGCGCAGGACAGGCGGGCGGACGGGACTTGACGCATTGCGGGCTCCTCGGTTGCGACGGGTTCGTGTCGCAGGTGGATGCCGGCGCGAACGCCGGCGGTTCATTCTCTGGCAGCGGCATACCCCTCCGGGTGTTGCGGATCCCGGCCATGGGTAGCAACACCAACTCGCCGGCCCGGTCCTTCGGCGCTATCCTGCGCCAACAACTCCGCCCATCCTGGATGGACTCCGCCTCCACCGCCGAAGACGACCGACGCCTCGACCTGCTCCGGACGCTGGAACTACTGTCATCCGAGCTGGTGCAGGAGCGCCAGCGCGCCGCGGCGCTGGCCGCCGCCCTCGGCGAGTCGGAGAAGATGCTTGACGATTCCCGGCGCCTGGCGCGCATCGGCAGCGGGCAGATGGACATCGAGACCGAACGCGATCGCCTGCTGTGGCAGACGTCCACCGACGTCGTGATGATGATCGACGAGGAGCAGGTGATCCGCTTCTGCAACCCGGCCATCCTGCAGGTGCTGGGCTACCAGCCCGAGGAGGTGGTGGGCAAGCCGCTTTCCGTGCTGCAGCCCGAGCGCCTGCGCGCGGGCCATCGCGCGGGCTTCGAACGCTACCTGGCCACCGGCGTGCGCCACCTCGATTGGCGCGCCATCGAGATCGCGGCGCTGCACCGCGACGGCCGGGAGGTTCCGGTGGAGATCTCGTTCAGCGACATGCAGATCGACGGCCGCCGCATCTTCGGCGCCTTCATGCGCGACATCACGCAGCGCATGGAGCAGCGCCAGGCCCTGCAGCGCAGCGAGGAACGCTATCGGCGCATCGTGCAGACGGCCGAGGAGGGCATCTGGATGATCGATGCCCGGGCCGACACCACCTTCGTGAACCCGAAGATGGCCAGCATGCTGGGCTACACGGTCGACGAGATGATGGGGCGCTCGATGTACGACTTCATGGACGAGCAGGCGCGGGCGCAGGCGCGCGAGAACGCGTGGCGGCGCTCGCAGGGCATCTCCGAGCAGCACGATTTCCGGCTTTCCCGCAAGGACGGTTCCGACGTGTGGACGGCCATGAGCACCAGCGCCGCGTTCGACGATGCGAGCCAGTACGCCGGGGCGCTGGCGATGGTCACCGACATCACCGAGCGGCGGCGCGCCGAGGAAGCGCTGCGCCAGCTGGAGGGCCAGTTGCGCGAGGCGCAGAAGATGGAGGCCATCGGCGTGCTCGCCGGCGGCATCGCGCACGACTTCAACAACGTGCTGGCCGGCATCCTGGGCAACACGGCCCTGGCGATCCAGGACCTGCCGCCGGGCCATCCGGTGGCCGCGAGCCTGGATCAGATCCGCAAGGCGGCCCTGCGCGGCCGCGGCCTGGTGCAGCAGATCCTCGCGTTCGCGCGCCGGCAGCCGCGCGAGGTGGCCAGCTGCGAGCTGCGCCCGCTGGTGGAGGAATGCATCGGCCTGCTGCGCTCGACGCTGCCGGCGGGCGTCACGCTGGACACCGCGCTGACAGCCGAGCCGCTGTTCGCGATGGCCGACGCCACGCAGGTGGAGCAGGTGCTGATGAACCTGTGCACCAACGCCTGGCACTCGCTGGGCGGCAAGCCGGGGCGCGTGGCCGTGGCGCTGGCTGCCGTCGACCTGGACGCGGCCGCGGCGCGCCACCTGGGCGCCGGCCTGACGCCCGGCGCGTACGCACGGCTGCGAGTGGAGGACAACGGCCGTGGCATGGACGCCGAGACGCGCGCGCGGATCTTCGAACCCTTCTTCACGACCAAGGCCGTCGGCGAGGGCACCGGCCTCGGGCTGGCGGTGGCGCACGGGATCATCGCCGCTCACGGCGGCGTGATCCGCGTGCAGACGGCGCTCGGCGAGGGCAGCGTGTTCGAGATCTACCTGCCGCGATCGGCCAGCGGCAGCGCCGCCGAACGGCCCCAGCCCCTGGCGATCGCGCACCACGGCCATGGCGAGAGCGTGCTCTACGTCGACGACGACGAGGTGATGGTGGTCATGGTGGAGCGCCTGCTCGAGCGCCTGGGCTACGTGGTCACCAGCGTGCACGACCCGGCGCGCGCGATCGAGATGGTGCGCGTGGCCCCGGAGGCCTTCGACGTGGTGGTCACCGACCTGAACATGCCCGAACTCTCGGGGCTGGACGTGGCGCGCGCGCTGCAGCGCATCCGCGCCGACCTGCCGCTCGTCATCAGCTCGGGCAACCTCCCCGACCACCTGCACCACGAGGCCCGCCAGGCCGGCGTGCGCGCGCTCGTCCACAAGCAGTTCACGCTGGAGGAACTGGGCGCCGTCATCCACTGGGTGCTGGCGGGAGGACAGCGGCTCGGCATGGAGCCGTTGCGGATGTCGTCGCGCTGATCACCGCACGACGAACACCACGGCGGTGCGTGCCGGGATCGAGAACGTGCCGGTCGCCGCGTCGTAGGTGGCCTGCGCCGCGCGGGTGTCCGCGGCGTTCGCGGCCAGGTGCACCGGGTGCAGCACGAACGCCTTGGCGGCCAGCGGCGGGATCGCGACCTGGTGCGCCTGCTTGTCGACATTGACGAAGTAGGTGAGCTCCTGGAAGTTCGCGCCCGCGTAGCCGCCGCTGCCGTCGATGTCGCCCACGATCACGGTGGGCACCTGGGCCGAGCCGTTGTTGTAGAACTTGAGCCGCGCCTTGATGTCGTCGGGGCTGGCCATGTGCAGCAGCGAGGTGCTCTTGCGGATGCGCAGCAGGTCGCGGAACTGGTCGCGCGTCCAGGCGATCTGCGTGGCCGTCGGCTTGATCTGCGCGTTGGCGAGCAGCGGCTGCTCGATCGTCCAGTCGGCGCCGTTGACGCCCTGCAGCGGCAGGCCGGCGCCGAAGTTGTTGTCGGCGTAGCTCCAGTCGAGGCGGTTGAACCAGTCGCCCGAGTCGTAGCTGTTCTTGTCCAGCGACTTGCTGCGCAGCGTGTCGACGCCCGCGTGGTAGTAGGCCACGCCCTGGCTGAGCGACACGATCGCGGCGCCCAGCATCTGCACGCGGGCCCGGTCGTCCTGGCTCGTGGCGGTGGGCAGCTTGTAGACGCCGGCGTCGAACAGCGTCTGGCTGTCGTGGTTCTCGACGTAGCTGACGGCCTCCGACGGATCGGTGACGAAGCCCAGCGGGGTGCCGCCGTCGTCGATCTGCTCCAGCGGCAGCGTGGCGTCCCAGCTGGTGGTCATCACGTAGCTGCGCAGCGAGCCCGCGAGGCCGGCCTTGATCTGGTCGCTGGCCCACATCAGGTCGCCGGCCGTGTGGCTGCCGCCCAGCGCGTTCGGGTCGTAGAACAGGCCGTTGATCCAGCCCTGGTTGGACACCATCGCGTTGCCGGTGTCGAAGCCGCTGCCGCCGCGCACGGCGTCGCGCAGGTACGGGTTGAACGAACCGATGCCGGTGCCGTTGAGGCCGAACATCGAGCCCTGGACGAAGCGGGCGCCGTTGGCCACCGCGCCGAAGTTCCAGCCTTCGCCCAGCATCTCCACATGGTGGCCCACGGCGGCGTCCACCTTCGCCTGCGTGGCCACGAGGACGTCGCGCGGCAGCATCCCCATGATGTCGTAGCGGAACGAGCTGACGTGGTAATCGCGCGCCCAGACGAGCACCGAGTCGGCCACCAGCTTGCCCATCATGTGGTTCTCGGCCGCGGTGTCGGCGCAGCACGAATCGGTGAGCTGCCCGCCCTGCGCGGTGTAGCGGTAGTAGTAGCCCGGTACGACCTCGTCGAGCACCGAGTGGTCGTTCTGGCCCGATGCCGTGGTGTGGTTGAACACGACGTCCATGCCCACGCGCAGGCCCGCGGCGTTGAGCGCCTGGATCATGCTGCGGAACTCCATCACACGCGTCAGGCCGTCGGCCACCGAGGTAGCGTAGCTGCCTTCGGGCGCGTTGAAGTGGTACGGGTCGTAGCCCCAGTTGTAGCAGTCGGTGGACTGCGTCGCGGCCACGGCGGCCTGCTGCGTCTGGCCGTCCGGCGTGCCCGCGGGGCTGGGCGTGGTGCAGCCCGTCTCCGGCACGGAGGAGAAGTCGAACGTGGGCATCAGGTGCACGTCGGTCAGGCCGGCGGCGGCCAGCGCGGCGAGGTGCTTCATGCCGTTGGACGCCGTGTCGGTGAACGCGAGGTACTTGCCGCGGTGCGCGGCCGGCACGGTCGGGTCGTTGTCCGAGAAGTCGCGCAGGTGCAGTTCGTAGATCGTCTGGTCGGTGGCCGTCGCGACCGTGGCCGGCGGCGCGCTGGCGTCCCAGCCCGCGGGCTTGGTGCGCGCGGCGTCCAGGTCGATCACCTCGCTGCGCACGCTGTCGGCGGCCAGCGTGAGCGAGTACGGGTCGGTGACCAGGTTGCGCACCACGCCCACGCCGCGCACGAACACGGTCACGCCGTAGCGGTAGTAGGTGCCGCTGGTGTCGGCCTGCACGGCCACGCTCCAGATGCCGGTGGCGGCGTCGAAGGTCGCCGCGTCGGCATGGGTGGCGTTGCCGCTGGCCGTGTCGTAGCGGTACAGGATCACGTTCTGCGCGGTGGGCGCCCAGAGCCTGTAGCTGGTGCTGCCGTTGGCCACGGTGGCACCCAGGGTCGCCGCCGTCGCGGCGCCGTACAGGTCGTCCAGCGCGCCGGCCACCTGCAGCGTGGTCGCGTTCTGCACGTTGCCGCCGCTGTCCTCCTGCACGATCACCAGCTGGGCCTTGTGCAGCGCGCCGAGCGAGGCCACGTCGGCGTCGCGGACGGTGTACAGGCTGCCCGCGCCGAGGTATTGGAATCGCGTGGCGACGTCGGCGGGAACGCTGCCGGTGAAGTCGTCGAGCGTGATCGAGCCGTCGGCGCCGGCCACGGGCAGGTCGCGCCCGGCGTTGACCTGGCCCGTCCTGGACCAGTAAAGCTTGACGGCCTGGCCGCTGGAGACGGCCGGCCATTGCACGATCCTGCTCGTGAGCCAGTAGGCCCGCGCGTCGGTGGTCGACACGTTGCGCAGGTCCGGCAGGCTCGTGTAGACGGTGGCGTTCTGCTGCACCAGCCAGATCTCGCCGACATGGTTGGCCACGTCGAGGTTGGCGTAGCTGACGACGATGTTGTTGTCGCGTCCGTCCTTGTCGGCCTGGTTCGGCGCCATGCCGTGGATGATGAACTGCAGCGAGGTCTGGCCGGCGTTGGTCGTCGGATTCAGCACCGGGATGTCGAAGGTGACCTCCGAGGCGCCCAGCGCGTAGTTGGGCATCGCGCTGAACGGCGTCGGGTTGTTCCAGTCGCCGTAGGCTGCGCCGGCCAGGCGGCTCGAGTCGAGCCCGCTGCCGTCCCACAGGTGCAGGCCCCAGGTGCTGTAGTCGTTGGCATAGCGCAGGTAGTGCACGCGGACGGTGTCGATGTCCACCGGGGCGGCGCCTTGCGGGTTGCTCGTGTAGGTGGTCAGGTCGTCCTGCACGCGCCAGATCTCGTTGGCGCCGGGCTGCAGCGTGTAGGACTGGTCGGCGCCGCCGTCGTCCTTGGTGTCGCCGACGTGCAGGATGTAGCCGACGACGCCGGTGGTCGTCGCAAGCTGCACGTTGAAGTAGACGCCGAAGCTGTCGGTGCCGTCCGGCACGAAGCCCACGTTCCACGTCGGCGACACCGCCGCGTTCCACGTGTGGATCATCACGCCCGCGTAGTCGCCGTTGGTGCGGTGGTAGTGGATCTTCAGCGTGGTCGGCGTGGCGCCGGCGGGCGACGAGGCGGCCAGCGGCGGCGGCACGGCGTCGAGGATCTTGCGCAGGTCGGTGGAGTTGCCGTCCTCCAGCGTCGGATCGACGACGGGCGGCGTGACCGGCGGCGCGCTGCCGTCGCCACCGCCTCCGCCCCCGCAGGCCGCCAGCGTGAGCGCCACGGCGGCACCGGCCAGGACATGGCGCAGGTGGCGCCACGTTGTCATCCAACTTGTCTTCATGATGTCTCCGATAGGCGTCCGGCGTCTTGTGCTCCAGGCACCGCACCGATACGGCGGCATCGTATTGAAGTAAAACTACATTAACCAGTTAGCGGTTTCCCTGCAATGTTTGAGTAACTACATTCACGTTGTAGTCGCGCGATCAAAGGCGAGTGCCCATGAAAAACGGCCGGGCAAGCCGGCCGTCGAGAAAGAAGCGGGAGACGTTCAGCGCTGCTTGTTCGGGCGGTTGCTGTCGTCGCCGCCTTGCTGCAGGTCATGGCTTTTCGCCTGGCCCGGATCGGACTTCAGGTTGCCGCCTTGCTGATCGCGACCGCCGCCCGACTGGCTCTGCTGGTTCGAGCCGCCGGGCGCCTGCCTGCCGTGCTGCCCGCCCTGCTGGGGCTGGTTGCCCGATTGCTGGTTGTGCTGGTCGTTCCGGCCCTGCGACGCGTTGCCGCCTTGCTGGTTCTTCTGCATGTGATGCTCCTGGGTTGGGTTGCCCCGCCGTGCTCCGGTGGAGACGGCCTCCGAAGACGTTCGGAGGCCGTCACTGGTTGCAGCAAGGCCCATACCCAAGACGTGAAGCAACTTCACATCGCGGGCTCAGTTGGTGTAGTTCTCCACGGTGCCGACATCGCGCGGCTCGGCGCTTTCCGGGTCGGCGCCGAACTCGCGCTTGGCGCGACGCTGGCGCAGCAGGTCCCAGCATTGGTCCAATTGCTCGGCGACGCTCTTCAGGCGCGCGGCGTTGGCCTCGGGCGCGACGGGGTGTTCGCGCAGTCGGTGCTCTTCGTCGACGAGCGCGGTGATGCGATCGAGGATGGTCTGGTCTTCCATGGTGGCTCCTGGCAGGGCTGGCGGTGGCGGAGGCGACCGCAACGGGCGGCGCCGGCAATCGGCGCTCCCTGGGTCGACCAGCTCGAGGATGCACCTTCAGCGCCGGCCGTCCCGTGGGCAGGGTCATCCAGAGGGAGATGAAGGCGAATTGATGAACCTCGACCAAGGGTTTTCATCAGGGCCGCGACGGGCGTTCGGTGCCACCTCCCGGTGGACAGGCCGCCAAGGCCAACGCATACTGCTAGTTGGTGTTCGAGCATCGAACCCGCAGAGTTTTCGCCGATGCGCGCGTGAGCGGCACGAGTGGGAACCACACGTCGCGCGCTTCGGCACGAGGGATTCTCACCATGGTGGCAACTGCTCAGCGGATCGACCGTCTCGATCGGCTCGAACGCATCATCCAGACGCAATCGCTGTTGGTCCAGGCCGACCTGGCGCTGAATCCGTTCATGCAGCTGGTCATCGACAAGCTGCGCGAGCTCACCCAGGCGCACGGCGCCTCGGTCGATTTCGTCGACGGCGACCACACCGTGGTGCGGCGCGCCAACGGCGCCATGGCGAGCCACCTGGGCCTGCGCATCGCCAACGCCACCAGCCTCTCGGGCGCGTGCGTGCGCACCGCCGCCGTCCAGCGTTGCGACGACTCCGAGACCGATGAGCGCGTCGACCGCGCCACCTGCCGCATGCTCGGCGTGCGCTCGATGATCTTCGCGCCGCTGCGCCAGGGCACCGCCGCCGTGGGCGTGCTGAAGGTCTTCTCCGCGCAGCCGAACGCGTTCGACGACGGCGACGTGCAGATGCTGCAGCTGATGGCCAGCGCCGTCGCGGCCGCGCTCGCCAAGAAGGCCGCGCTCGACGCCCGCAACGAGGCCGAGGCGCGGCTGCGCACCAGCGAGGAACGCATGCGCGCGCTGCTGGAGCATGCGCACGATGCCGTCATCTCCATCGACGAGCATGGCCGGGTGTCGCAGTGGAATCGCGCCGCCGAACGCCTGTTCGGCTGGTCGCCGATCGAGACCATCGGCCAGGCGGTGGCCGACCTCATCGTGCCGCCGGCGTTCCGCGCCGAGGTGGCCGGCCTGGTGGCGCGCTACGCCACCGCCGAACGGCTGGAGGACGCCCACCAGCGCGTCACGCTGCAGGCCATCGATCGCGCCGGCCGCCAGCTGTCGGTGGAGGTGAGCCTCACCGCCACGCGCGTCGCCGGCCGCTGGGAACTCACCGCGTTCGGCCACGACGTGTCGGAGCGCCGCGAATTCGAGGCCCGGCTGCGTGCCATGGCGCTCAGCGACGGCCTCACCGGGCTGGCCAACCGCCGCGGCTTCATGGAGGCGCTCGACAAGGCCATCTCGCGCCACGCGCGCGGCGGCCCGCCGATCGCGCTGCTGTTCCTCGACCTCGACGGCTTCAAGCAGATCAACGACGTCCACGGCCACCACGTCGGCGACCTGGCGCTGCAGACCTTCGCCCGCCGGGTGGAAGCCTGCGTGCGCAAGGGCGACACCGTCGCGCGCCTGGGCGGCGACGAGTTCACCGTGCTGGCCGAGGGCATCGTCTCGCTGGAGCAGGCGCGCGCCATCGCCGACAAGATCATCGACGCGATGAAGCCGCCGATCGAAGGCCACAAGCTGTGCCTGCGCGCCAGCATCGGCATCAGCCTGTACAAGGCGCCGGCCGACGCGTCGCTCTTCCTGCGCGAGGCCGACCACGCGATGTACCATGCCAAGCACAACCACGACGAGGTCGAAGGGGTGTCGGCGTTCATGTCCGACGCCGAGTTCCTCGACTGAGCCCCATGACCGAACCGCCTTGGAAGCACGACGGCGTGCGCGTCGTCCCGGCCGACAAGCTCGACCCCAACACCGCGCAGACGCCCGGCATGGATCGCCAGGCCGCGATCACCTTCGCCCGCACCGGCGCGCAGAAGCTGTGGGCCGGCACCGTGCACATCCATCCCAACGCCAAGACGGGCGCCCACCACCACGGGCCGCTGGAGAGCGTGATCTACGTCGTCAAGGGTCGCGCGCGCATGCGCTGGGGCGAGCGCCTGGAGTTCACGGCCGAGGCCGGCCCGGGCGACTTCATCTACGTGCCGCCGTTCGTGCCGCACCAGGAGATCAACGCGAGCCCCACCGAGACGCTGGAGTGCGTGCTGGTGCGCAGCGACGGCCAGGCGATCGCGGTCAACCTCGACATCGAGCCGGCCGAGCCGCCCGAGGATGTGCCCTGGGTCGACCCGACGCATCCCGCGCCCTGATCATTCTCGTTCGGCGAAGAACTGGTCGCGGGCCGAGCTGGTGATGGCCGCCACGCAGGGATGCGTGATGCGGCGCTCGGTGGAGATCGCGTGGAACTCCTCCACCAGCTCGTCGCTGCGGCCCACCACGCGCACGCCGTACTGCGCGGCCGTCTCCGACTCGAGCACCGCGGGCGTCATGAACACGCCCCGGCCTTCGCCGCCGAACGCCTTCATCAGCGCGGCGTCGTCGAACTCGCCGATGACGCGGGGACGGATCTTGCGCGAGGCGAGCCACAGGTCGAAGCGCTGGCGCATCGCCGACGCGTGGCCCGGCAGCAGCATCGGGGCATCGTCCAGGCAGGCCGGGAACGCGCCCTTCAACGAGCGCTTGAGTTCCGGCGTCGCGAAGAAGCTCATGGCGGTGGACCCCAGCGCATGGTTGAACGCCTTCATGCCGGCCTGGCGGCCCAGCGGCTCGTCGGCCAGCACCATGTCCAGGCGTTGCACGGCCAGCTGGCCCAGCAGGTCGGTGAGCTTGCCCTCATGGCAGATCAGGCGCACGTTGGCGGCCGCGGCGAGCGCGGGCTCCAGCAGGCGGTAGGCGATCGACTTCGGAACCGAGTCGGACAGCCCGACCCGGAAGTCGAGCGCGGTCGCCGCGCGGCTGGTCTTGCCGATGCGCGCCTCCAGTTCGGCGCCGAGGGCGAAGATCTGGTCGGCGTACCCGACGGCCAGGTGGCCTTCGTCGGTGAGCTCCAGGCCGCGGCCGACCTTGCGGAACAGCGCGCAGCCCAGCCTGTCCTCCAGCAGCTTGATCTGGCCCGACAGCGTCTGCGGCGAGATGTTGAGCTGCTGGCCCGCGCGCACGACGCCGCCGGCCTTGGCCGCGGCCCAGAAGTAGTGCAGGTGCTTGTAGTTCATCGGGTGTCCTGATGATGCGGTTTTTGCGAAACGTGATCGCGTCCAATTCGACTTTACGCTGAATGTCGCGCTGCCTACAGTGACGGATCCCCGTTTCACCGCCAGGCCCGTCATGGAACTGCTTCTGGATCCCTCCCTGTGGGTCGCCTTCGCGATGCTCACCACCCTCGAGATCGTGCTGGGCATCGACAACATCATCTTCCTGACCATCCTCGTGGGCCGTCTTCCGCCGGCGCGGCGCGACACCGCGCGGCGCGCCGGCCTGGCCTTCGCGATGCTCACGCGCATCGGCCTGCTGCTGTCGCTCAGCTGGGTGATGGGGCTCACGGCGGAGCTGTTCGCGGTGGCCGGGCAGTCCATCAGCGGGCGCGATCTGGTGCTGCTGGGCGGCGGCGCGTTCCTGCTGTGGAAGTCGGCGCGCGAGATCTTCGAGGCCGTCGAACAGCGCGAGGAGGGCGCTCCGGCGTCGTCCACCCGTGCCACGGCGTCGCACTTCTGGAGCGTGATCGCGCAGATCGCGGTCATCGACATCGTGTTCTCGCTGGACTCCGTGATCACCGCCGTGGGCATGGTGGACCGGGTGGGCGTGATGATCGCCGCGGTGGTGGCCTCGGTGGCGCTGATGATGTTCGCCGCACGCCCCATCGGCGAATTCGTCGAGCGCCACCCGTCGGTCAAGGTGCTCGCGCTGGCCTTCCTCGTGATGGTGGGCGCGACGCTGGCCGCCGAGGCGTTCGACGTGCACGTGCCCAAGGCGGTGATCTACGCGGCGATCGGCTTCTCGCTGGGCGTGGAACTGCTCAATATCCGCGCCCGGGCGAAGCGCCAGGGCAAGCGGCCCGCCAGCGCGCTGGAACACGTCGGCCAGGAGCCGTCGCCGACGACCTGATCGGAACACTGCGAGTTTCTCGATGCATCTGTTCGATTCATTCGAATTTACGCGAAGTTTCGAACAGGCCACAGTGATGCATCCCTGAAAGGAGTCCTGCCATGAACCTGCAACCCAGTCCCCGCCGCCCGTCGTATGCCGAGGACGCCCGCGTCATCTCCGCCGGCGGCAACGCGCGCGTGCTGCGCAACACCTACGCGCTGCTCGCGCTGTCGATGATTCCCACCGTGCTCGGTGCCTGGATCGGCCTCGCGTCGGGCCTGTCCACCGCGCTGAGCGGCGGCATGGGGCTGGTCGTCTTCATGGTCGGCGCCTTCGGCCTGATCTGGGCCATCGAGAAGAACCGCAACTCCGCCGCCGCCGTGCCGCTGCTGCTGGGCTTCACGTTCTTCATGGGTCTGATGCTGTCGCGCCTGCTGGGCTTCGTGCTGGGCCTGGGCAACGGCACCGGCCTGGTGATGATGGCCTTCGCCGGCACCGCCACCATCTTCTTCGGCATGGCCGCGCTGTCGTCCATCATCAAGCGCGACCTGTCGACGATGGGCAAGTGGCTGTTCATCGGCGCCGTGATGCTGATGGTGGCGGGCATCGCCAACGTCTTCATCCAGTCGAGCGCGCTGATGATCACGATGTCCGTGATGGCCATCGGCATCTTCTCGGCCTTCGTGCTGCACGACCTGAAGCGCGTGCGGGACGGCATGGAGACCAACTACGTCATCGCGACGCTGGGCGTCTACCTGAGCCTGTACAACGTGTTCCAGAACCTGCTGGTGCTGCTGGGCGTGTTCGGCGGCCGCGACGAGTGACCGCATCGCGCTGAAGAACGAAGCCCCCATCGGCCCGAACCGATGGGGGCTTCCACCGCGCCGGCTCAGCTCCCGTCGCCCGCCGTCTCCTGCCGCAACGCCTCGAACCGCGCCCGGTACTCGGACCGCAGCTTGCGGCGCAGCTCCGCGGTGGCGAAACGCCGGCGCTCGTCCGCGGTCTGCGGCACCAACGGCGTCACCGCCACGGGCTTGCGGTCGTCGTCGAGGGCCACCATCGTGAAGAAGCAGCTGTTGGCGTGGCGCACGCGCTGGGTGCGGATCTCCTCGGCCACCACCTTGATGCCCACCTCCATCGAGCTGGTGCCGGTGTGGTTGACCGAGGCCAGGAAGGTGACGAGCTCGCCCACGTGGATCGCCTCGCGGAACATCACCTGGTCGACCGACAGGGTCACCACGTAGCGGCCCGCATAGCGCGCGGCGCACGCGTAGGCGACCTGGTCCAGCAGCTTCAGGATCGTGCCGCCGTGCACGTTGCCTGAGAAGTTGGCCATGTCGGGCGTCATCAGCACCGTCATCGAGAGTTGGTGTTTCGGGGAGTCCATGCCGGGGCTTTCGTGGAGATCAATCTTGGGGAGGCGCGACGCTGGCGCCCGCGACCGCGTGGCGCGCCATCGCATCGGCGACGAGGCCCGAGGCCTTCGCGTCCTCGACGAAGGCCCGCAGCGCGGCCTCCGCGGCCGGCCCGCGGCCGCGCGCGAGGCCCATCGCCTGGCGGATCACCATGAAGCGGCCGGGCAGCACGCGCAGGCCCGGCGTGCGCTGCGCCACCTCCAGCAGCACCTGGCGGATGCCGCCGGCGACGTCGGCCGCTCCGGCGACGAGCGTCTCGACGACCTCGGCTGCGCCGGGCACGCGCACGAACGTCGCCGACTTCAGCTCGCGCGAGAGGAACAGGTCGTACGCGCTGCCCTTGCCGACGACGACCGCGATGCCGGCGCGGTCGACGTCCTCGTTGGCCCGGCACGGCGAATCGTCGCGCACCAGGTACGCGCCCTCGATCAGCAGGTAGGCGTCGGTGAAGGCGATCTCGGCGCCGCGCTGCGGGTCGATGGCGAAGAAGCCGACGTCGGCCACGCCGCCGGTGACTGCATCCACCGATTTCGTGGCTGCGGGAAACGTGATGAGTTCGAGCGGCACGCCCAGCCGCTCGGCCAGCGCGCGCGCCAGGTCGACCGAGACGCCGCGCGGCTCGCCCGTGTCCGGGTCGGTGCCGGCCAGGATCGGGTTGCCCAGGTTGATCGAGGCCCGCAGCCTGCCGCCGGGGGCCAGCAGGGCGACGGTGGCGGCGTCGGGTTGGAATCGGGTGCTCATCGGACCATTCTCCACCGCATCCGGCGGCGTTCCTTCGTCGTATTGAACCTCAGGCGTCGCGCAAGGTCATAGACGGTGCGGGGCACCGGCAGGCCGGCATTCGATGCAAGATCCGGTCCGCGCCCCACCTTGTAAGGAATCGGCGCGCGCCGACGACAGACTCTCATCCTCCAACGACCCGCCGAAGCCACGCCATGACACTCGCCCGCCGATCCGCTCTCCTGTCCGGTGCCCGCCTGCTGCTGGGCGGCAGCGTCGCCGCGCTCGCCTCCGCCTGCAGCCGGGCCGGGGCCGCCACGCCGGCGCCCAAGGAACACTTCGAGGTCGAGATGACCGACGACGCCTGGAAGGCCAGGCTGTCGCCGCGCGCCTACGCGGTGCTGCGCCACGAGGCCACCGAGACGCCGTTCACCAGCCCGCTGCTCGAGGAGCACCGCAAGGGCACCTTCACGTGTGCCGGCTGTGCCCTGGCGCTGTTCTCCTCGCAGACCAAGTTCGAGAGCGGTACCGGCTGGCCCAGCTTCTGGCAGCCGCTGCCCAACGCCGTGAGCCAGCAGCAGGACAGCAGCCTGGGCATGCTGCGCGACGAGGTGCACTGCCGGCGCTGCGGCGGCCACCTCGGCCACGTCTTCGACGACGGCCCCAAGCCCACCGGCCTGCGCTACTGCATGAACGGCGTGGCCCTCGGCTTCACGCCGGCCTGACCCCTTTGCCACGAACCCCGGACATCCCCGCCATGAACCGCACCAAGACCGCTCCCTCGCCCTCGAAGGCCATCCAGTTCTTCCTCACCACGGTCGGCGCCGCCTGCCTGCTGGCCATCGGCCTGCACTTCGGCATGGCCGGCGCCGCGGAGCCGTCGGTGGTGATCCCCGCGCCGAGCGCCGACGAGCCCGCGGCCGGCCGCCACACCGAGACCGCCGTGTTCGCCGGCGGCTGCTTCTGGGGCGTGCAGGGCGTGTTCCAGCACGTCAAGGGCGTCACCAACGCCGTCTCGGGCTACTCGGGCGGCGTCGGCGCCACGGCGCACTACGAGGAGGTGGGCACCGGCAGCACCGGTCACGCCGAGTCGGTGCAGGTCACGTTCGATCCGCAGGTGGTGAGCTACGGCAAGCTGCTGCAGGTGTACTTCTCGGTGGCGCACAACCCGACCGAGCTGAACTACCAGGGCCCCGACCACGGCACGCAGTACCGCTCCGCCGTGTTCCCGCTGGACGACCAGCAGCGCAAGGTGGCCACGGCCTACATCGCCCAGCTCGAGGCGGCCAGGGCGTTTCCCAGGCCGGTGGTGACGCGCGTGGAGGCCTACAAGGGCTTCTTCCCCGCCGAGGGCTACCACCAGAACTTCCTGACGCTGAACCCGGACTATCCGTACATCGTCTACAACGACCTGCCCAAGATCGCCGAGCTGAAGAAGGTGTTCCCGGGCGAGTACCAGGACAAGCCGGTGCTGGTGCCCAAGGTCGTCGCCAAGAACTGATGCGACGGACGGCTCGGGCGCGGGGCCGCCGTCACTTCGTCAGGAACCCCAGCATCGTCGACGCGAACTTGCCGTACGGCGGCCCGATGAGCTTCAGCGCGGAGAAGCGCGCCTGGTAGAACACGGGGCGCAGCTTGGAGAAGGTGTCGAAGCCCTCGCGGCCGTGGTAGTGGCCCATGCCGGACTCGCCGATGCCGCCGAACGGCAGGTCGTGCTGGGCGACGTGGAACACGGCCTCGTTGACCGACACGCCGCCCGACATCACGCGATCGAGCAGCATCTGCACCTCGCGCCTGTCGTAGCTGAACGGGTAGACCGCCAGCGGGCGCGGGGCGGCGTTGATGGTGGCTATCACGGTCTCGAGCGCGTCGTACGCGCGGATCGGCAGGATGGGGCCGAAGATCTCGCGCTGCAGCAGCACGCAGTCGGCCGGCGCGTCGAGCACGATGTGCGGCGACATCTTGCGCGTGGCGCGATCCCAGGGCGTGCCGGGAATCAGCTGGATCAGCGTGGCGCCGCGCGCCCTGGCATCCTCCAGCGCGCCCACCAGGCGATCGAACGAGCGCTCGTCGATCACCGCGGTGTAGTCGGTGGACGTGATGGCCGGATAGCGCGCGTTGACGATCCCGCGCGCGGCCGTCACGAACTCGTCGACCTTGGCGCGCGGGATCCAGGCGTGGTCGACGGTGGTGCAGATCTGGCCGGCGTTGAGCAGCTTGCCGAACATCATGCGTTCGGCGGCGAGGTGCACCGGGAAGCTGTCGCACAGGATGGCCGGCGCCTTGCCGCCCAGCTCCAGCGTGACCGGCACCAGGTTGGCGGCCGCGGCGGCCATCACCGAGCGGCCGGTCTGCCCCGAGCCGGTGAACAGCAGGTGGTCGAAGTGCAGCCTGGAGAACTCGATGCCCACGCCCCCGGTCTCGTCGAAGAACCGCAGCTTCTCGGGCGGGAAGTAGGCGGGCATCTTCTCGATGAGGAAGGCGGCCAGGTGGCGCGAGTTCTCGCTCATCTTGATCATCGCGCGGTTGCCGGCGGCGAACACGTAGGTGAGGGGGATCAGGCTCAGGTGCACCGGGAAGTTCCACGGCACGATGATGCCCACAACGCCCACCGGCTGCGGGATCACGCGGTTGCTCGCGCCGATGAAGTTGCGCAGGTCGACCGAGCGGCGCTGCGGGCGCATCCACTTGCGCAGCGAGCCGATGACGTGGGAGATGCCGTCCATGGCGGGGAAGATCTCGGCCAGCAGCGTCTCGTGCTGCGAACGGTGGCCGTAGTCGGCGCTGATCGCGTCGCACAGGGCCTGCTTGTTCTCGCGGATGAAGCGCTGCAGCGTGCGCAGGTCGGCCTTGCGCTCGGCCAGCGTCGGCACCGGGTGCGCGAAATAGGCCTGGCGCTGCAGCGCGAGGGCGTCTTCCAGCGTGCGGGCGATCTCCGCGGGGGCGGGGGCGATGTTGGGCAGGTCGTTCTTCATGGCGGGCTCCTCGGACGACGCGCGGCGCGTCTCTTCCTTGATTGTCCGCCTGCGCTTCGGCGGCCCGCCTCAGGGACGACCCCTGTCGCAAGGGTGACAACCTGGCTCGAAAGGCCAGTCGGTCGTGGGACCGTCTCGACGAACGGCGGCCGGACGTGGGACCGCCTCGTCAAACCTCGTGCGCCATCTCCATCTCGGGCTCCGCCTCGCCGGGCTTGTTCGGCGCCGGGCGTGCCTTGCGGATCAGCAGCAGCAGCGGCAGCGACACCACCGTCAGCGCGAGCATGAAGCGGAAGTCGTCGAGGTAGGCCATCATCGCGGCCTGGCGGTCGACCAGCCCGTTGATGAGCGCCAGGCCGGCGGCGGTGGCCGGGTTCGCGGCGCCCGGCAGCGACTGGAACGCCAGGTTGCCCGCGGTGATGTCGGTGGCGAGCTCGGCGTGCGCGCGCGCCGTGCCCGAGGTGAGCATGGCCTGCACGATGGAGATGCCCACGCTGGAGCCGATGTTGCGCAGCAGGCTGAAGATGGGCGTGCCGTCGTTACGCAGGTTCGGCGCGAGCGTGGCGAACGCGACCGCGCTGAGCGGCACGAACGTGAAGCCAATGCCCAGGCCCTGGACGATGCCGGAGATGATGATGACGTGGCTGTCCATGTCCAGCGTCATGCCGGTCATCATGTACAGCGAGATGGCCGTCAGCGTGAAGCCCAGCGCCATGATGGCGCGGGCGTCGATGAAGTGCAGCATGCGGCCCACCAGCAGCATCGCCGCCATCGTGCCGATGCCGCGCGGCGCCATCACCATGCCGGTGTAGACCACGGGGTAGCCGAGCAGGCCCTGCAGCAGCGTGGGCAGCAGCGCCATCGTGGCGTACAGCACCATGCCCACGATGAAGGCGAACAGCAGGCCGGTGACGAAGTTGGCGTCCTTGAGCAGGCGGCGGTCGAAGAACGAGGTGCCGATGGCCGTGAACGTGTGGGCCACGAAGAACGCGAACGCGATGAGGGCGCCGATCGCCTCCATGCGGATCTCGATGGAGTCGAACCAGTCGAGCTGCTCGCCGCGGTCGAGGAACATCTGCAGCAGGCCGATGGCGATGCTCAGCGTGGCGAAGCCGAACAGGTCCAGCTTCACCGCGGCCGGCCGGCTCTCGGGCAGGAAGCGCGCGATGCCGTAGAACGCGAGCACGCCCACCGGCAGGTTGATGTAGAACACCCAGCGCCAGCTCGCGTTCTCGGTGAGCCAGCCGCCCAGCATGGGGCCGAGGATCGGGCCGATCATGATGCCGGCGCCCCAGATCGCCATCGCCTGGCCGATCTTCTCCTTCGGGTTGATGTCCAGCAGCACCGCCTGCGACAGCGGCACCAGCGCCGCCCCGAACAGGCCCTGCAGCAGCCGCGCCCCGACGATCTCGAGGATGTTGTCGGCCATGCCGCACAGCGCCGAGGCCACCGTGAAGCCGGCCACGGCGAACAGGAACACGCGGCGGCGGCCGAACGCCGAGCACAGCCAGCCGGTGAGCGGCGTGGCGATGGCGGCGGCCACGATGTAGGAGGTGAGCACCCAGGAGATCTGGTCCTGCGAGCTCTGCAGCGCGCCCTGCATGTGCGGAAGCGCCACGTTGGCGATCGTGGTGTCGAGCGCCTGCATGATGGTGGCCAGCATGATCGAGACGGTGATCATGCCGCGGTGCGGGATCAGGCGATGGTCGCCGAGGCTCACGACTGGGCTCCCGTGGAGGGGGCATCCGCCTGCAGGTTGACGCGCACGCGCTGCAGCATCGCCACGAGCTGCTGGCGTTCGGCGGCGCTGAAGCCGGCGAGGGCGGCCTCCTGCACGCGGTCGCTGACGGCCATCGCCTTGCCCAGCGCCTCCTGGGCGCGCGGCTGCAGCTCGATCGCGTTGGCGCGGCGGTCGGTGGCGCTGGGGCGGCGCGAGATCCAGCCGGCGGCCTCCATGCGATCGACCAGGGTGGCCACCGCCATGGGCGTGAGATCGAGGTTCTGCGCGATCTCCGCCTGCGTGGGCGCGTGGCCGCTCTCGCTGTACGCCACCTGGCCGATGAGGCGGCACTGCGCGCGCGACAGGCCCAGCTCCTCGCGCGACAATTGGTCGAACTGGCGTCCGTAGAGCCGGCCCACCTCGTTGACGACGAAGCCGAAGCGCTGGGAGAGGTCAATCTTTTTCATATAGGGATATATGATAAGCCAGTTTATGAATGGAGCCTGAACTCCGACGGCGCGAGCAGGGGATTTCGCGGGGCACGAGCGGACTTGACACACCCGCAACGCGTCGCCGCTAACATCGGGTGCTTCCACCGCCTGAAATGGCCTCATGCCGACGCCGTCGAGCCCGTCCGCTACCACCGAGCCGCGCCAGCCCGCGCCCCGGCGCTGGTTCCTCGCCCTGCTGACGGCCGCCATGGCCATCGCGTTTCGCGCGGTACTGCAGCCGGTGCTGGGCGACCGCATGCCGTTCCTGCTGGCCTATCCGGCGGTGGCCCTGGCGGCCGCGCTGTGGGGCGTCGCTCCGGCGGTGGTGGTGGCGCTGGCCTCCGCCGTGGTGGCCTCGGTCCCCTACGTGGCACCGACGATCGCCGCCAGCGAACGGCCGGTGCACGTCGGCGCCTTCGTCCTGTCGGCCATCGTCATCGCGCTCGCGTGCAACCTGCGGGCGCGGCGTCAGGGCAGCACGTCGCCGGCGGATGCCGATGCCGCCTTCGACACGCCCCTGGCGAGCTGGCTGCGCGCCGTCGTGTGGGGCGCGCTGCTGGTGCCGATCACCGCCTTCCTGGCCGCCTCCTGGTGGGGCTACGAACGCGCCATCGCCGACGCCGGGGCCTCCGCGGAGCGCACCGCGGTGCTGGTGCGCGGACAGGCCCAGCGCACCTTCGAGATCGCCCAGCAGATCGCCCGGCGTGCCGAAGCGGCCGCCGCCGGCGACGACGCCACGGTCCGCACCCGCGAGGCGGAGATCCACGCGCGCCTGGCCGACATGGTGGCGGGCCTGCCCGCCGTGGTGAACCTCAACGTCTGGGACGCCCGGGGCCTTCCGATCGCGCGCAGCGACCGCTACCCGAGCGACCACGCCGTGTCGGTGGACGATCGCCCCTACTTCCTCCAGCAGAAGGACACGCCGGTGCCGCTGGGCATCAGCGACCTGCTCACCGGGCGCCAGACCGGCCAGGAACTGCTGAACGCGACGATCCGCCGCGGCGCGCCGGACGGAAAGTTCGGCGGCGTCGTCTCGGTGTCGCTGGCGCCGTCGTTCTTCAGCGAGTACTACCGCTCGCTGGCCGCCGACAACCCGTCGCTCGCGCGCTTCGCGCTGGTGCGCACCGACGGCGCCATCCTGGCCAACTGGCCGGCGAACGACGCCGGCGACACGCCGCGCGTGGCCCTCAGCGACGACGTGTTCGCGCGCGTCAGCGCGGGCGAGCGCGACGGCCACCTGGAGGTACGCTCGCGCCGCGACGGCCAGCGGCGCTTCGTCAGCTTCCAGCGCGTGGGCGACTATCCGCTGTACGTCGTCGTCGGCGTGAGCCGCGCCGCCATGCTGGCCGGCTGGCTGCGCTACGTCGGCCTGCTCGCGGCCCTGCTGGTGCCCGTCACCGCCGGCCTGACCTACGTGTCGCTGCTGGCGTTGCGCAAGACGCGCCGCGAGCAGGCGATCACCGCCGCGCTCAACGAGGCGGTGCGGCGCCGGGCCGCCGCGGAGAAGAGCATGCAGGAAAGCCAGAAGCTGGAGACGCTGGCCCAGCTCACCGGCGGCGTGGCGCACGACTTCAACAACCTGCTGGCCATCGTCAGCAGCAGCCTCCACGTGCAGCGCCACCTGCACCCGGAGTCGGCCGACGAGCGGCACCTGCAGGCCATGTCGCGGGCGGTGCAGTCGGGCACGCGGCTCACGCGCCAGCTGCTCTCGTTCTCGCGCAAGCAGGCGCTGCGCCCGGAGCTGATCTCCCTGCAGACCTGGCTGCCGGCCTCCGAAGGCCTGCTGCGCAGCACGCTGGGCTCGCGCATCGCGATGGAGGTGGACGTCGACCCGGACGTCTGCCCGGTCAGCGCGGACGCGGCCGAACTGGAGCTGGCGCTGATCAACCTGTCGCTCAACGCCAAGCACGCGATGCCCGGCGGCGGGCGGCTGCGCATCACCGCGCGCAACGAGGGCGCGTCGGAGGACGGCACGACCATGGTGGTGATCGCCGTGGCAGATACCGGCGTGGGTATCCCACCCGAGGTGCTGCCGCGCGTGTTCGAGCCCTTCTTCACCACGCGCATGCACGAGGCCGGCTCGGGACTGGGCCTGAGCCAGGTGCACGGCTTCTGCGCGCAGGCCGGCGGCCGCGCGCGCATCGTCAGCCAGCCGGGGCAGGGCACCACGGTGGAGATGGTGCTGCCGGCCGAGGCGCCACTGGTCCATCCGCCGGCCACGCGCATCGCCACGGAGCCGCAGGGCCTGTCGGGGCGCGTGCTGCTGGTCGAGGACAACGACGACGTCGCCCAGTCGACCGCCGCCATCCTGCAGGCCGCGGGCCTCGAGGTGACGCATCAATGGAGCGCCGACACCGCGCTGGCCGCGCTCAGCGGCGGCGCCAGCCTGCCCGACGTCGTGCTGAGCGACATCGAGATGCCCGGCAAGCTGAGCGGCATGGATCTCGCGTTCCGCCTGCGCGAGCGCTGGCCGCAACTGCCGGTGGTGCTGATCACCGGCTACGCGAAGCAGCTCGAGGAGGCCGTGTCGGGCGGCCTGCGGGTGCTGCCCAAGCCGACGCCGCCGCAGGACATGCTGCTGGAGCTGCGGCGGGCGATGGCGGAGGCGGCGCGCGGCGCGCCGGACGCGCTCGCAGGTTCCTATCCGCCCAGGTAGGCTTCCTGCACGCGCGGCTCGTCGAGCAGGTCGCGCCCGCGGCCGTGCAGCACCACGCGGCCGTTCTCCAGCACATAGGCCTGCTCGGCGATCTTGAGCGCCTGGCGCACGTTCTGCTCCACCAGGAAGATGGTCAGGCCCTGCGCGTTGATCTCGCGCAGCGTGCGGAAGATGCCCTGCACCACGATGGGCGCGAGGCCCATCGACGGCTCGTCCAGCAGCAGCACGCGCGGCCGGGCCATCAGCGCGCGGCCGATGGCCAGCATCTGCTGCTCGCCGCCGGACAGGTTGCCGGCCAGGCCGTTCTCGCGCTCCTTCAGGCGCGGGAACAGCGTGAACATCCTCTCGAGGTCGCTCGCGCGCGCGGACGCGCCGTCGCGCCGCGTGTAGGCGCCCAGCTCGAGGTTCTCGCGCACGGTCAGCGTCGTCAGCGTGGCGCGGCCCTCGGCCACCTGCACCACGCCGGCGGCCACCAGCTTGTGGGCGGGCAGGCCGGTGACGTCGTGGCCGTCGAACATCACCTTGCCCGCGGCCTTGGGGATGAGCCCGGACAGCGCCAGCAGCGTCGTCGACTTGCCCGCGCCGTTGGCGCCGACCAGCGTGGTGATGCGGCCGGATTGCAGCGACAGGTCGACGTCGCGCACGGCCTCGATGTGGCCGTAGTTGACGCTCAGGCCCGTGACGGAGAGCAGCGAATCGCTCATCTCGCGTCTCCAGGGGTGACCGACACCTCGTCGTCCTCGCGCCCCAGGTAGGCCTCGATCACCTGCGGATCGCTGCGGATCTGCTCGGGCCCGCCCTCGGCGATGATCTTGCCGAAGTTCAGCACCGAGATGCGCTCGCACAGGCCCATGACGAAGCGCATGTCGTGCTCGATCATGAAGACGGTGTAGCCGCGGCCCTGGATGTTGACGATCTCGCGCATCAGCTCGGTCTTCTCGGTGCTGTTCATGCCCGCCACCGGCTCGTCCAGCAGCAGCAGGCGCGGTTCGGTGGCCAGCGCGCGCGCGATCTCGAGCCGGCGCTGGGCGCCGTACGACAGGTTGTCGGCGAGGTCGTCGGCCTTGTGGTCCAGCTTCATCCACGACAGCAGCTCGCGGGCGCGGTCGCGCGCCCGCTTCTCGGCGGCACGGTACCCGGGCAGCGCGAACACGAGGCCGGGCACGCCGTAGTCCAGGTGGCGGTGCATGCCCACGATCACGTTCTCCAGCAGCGTCATCTCCTTGAAGATGCGGATGTTCTGGAACGTGCGCGCGACGCCCGAACGCGTGATGGCGTGCGGCTTGCGGCCCACCAGGCTGGCGCCGTCCAGCGTGATGTCGCCCGTGGTGGGCGGCAGCAGGCCGGTGATCAGGTTGAACACGGTGGTCTTGCCCGCGCCGTTGGGCCCGATCAGGCCCGAGATCGTGCCGGGCTTGACCGCGAAGGACACGTCCTGCAGTACCTTCAGGCCGCCGAAGTGGCGCGAGACGTTGGTGAGCGCCAGGAGCTCGTTCATCGCGCCTCCCGCTTCGCCAGGCCCGTGACCTTGCGCATCCACGCCGGATTCCACAGCCCCTTGGGCAGGAACAGCACGATGAGCACGAGGATCAGCCCGTTGGCCACCGCGCGGTAGTCCTTGAAGCTGCGCAGCAATTCCGGCAGCAGCGTGATGATGGCGGCGCCGATGACCGGACCGAACAGGCTGTTGATGCCGCCCAGGATGGTCATGGTGAGGATCTCCACGCCGCGGTCGAAGCCGAATTCCTGCGGGCCGATGAAGAAGGTGAGGTGGGCGTTGAGCACGCCCGCCAGGCCGGCGATGGCCGCGCCGAGAGCGAAGGCGAGCATCTTGTGGCCGTTGACGTCGATGCCCATGAGGCCGGCCGCGGTCTCGTCCTCCTTGATCGCCTCGAACGCGCGCCCGATCTTCGAGCGGCGCAGGCGGGCCAGCAGGAACAGCACCAGCACCACGGCCAGCAGCACGTGCCACCACTGCGTGAGTTGCGGGATGCCGTTCAGGCCCAGCGCGCCGCCGGTGAGGCCTTCCGCGCGCAGGATGCACAGCCGCACCACCTCGCCGAAGGCCAGCGTGGCCATCGCGAGGTAGACGCCCGACAGCCGCAGCGTGGGCCGGCCGATGATGAACGCCACCAGCGCGGGCGCCGCCATGCCGGCCGCGATCGCGAGCGGGAACGGCCAGCCGTAGTTCATCGTGAGGATGGACGACGTGTACGCGCCGATGCCCATGAACGCCGCGTTGGCCATGGCCAGCATGCCGCACGACAGCGTCAGGTAGATGGACAGCGCCAGCAGCGCGTTCGTGCCCAGCGAGAGCACCAGGTTGCTGTAGACGGACCAGAAGTTGTCGAGGAACTCGATCATCGCGCGGCCGTCAGACTTTTCGCTCTTGCACGGTGCCGAACAGGCCCTTGGGGCGCACCAGCAGCACCAGGAACAGCAGGCCGAAGGCCACGGCGTCGCGCATGTCGGAGCCGATGTAGGCCACCGACAGCACCTCGGCGAACCCGAGGAACAGCCCTGCGAGCATCGCGCCGCGGATGTCGCCCATGCCGCCCAGGATGATGACGGCGATGCCCTTGTGCAGCATCGGCTGGCCCATCAGCGGGAACAGGGCGTTGGAATACAGGCCGATCAGCACGCCGGCGATGCCGCCGAGGCCGGCCGCCACGAACGAGGTGAGCATGAACAGGCCGTCCACGTTGATGCCCAGCAGCCGCGCCGCCTTCGGCGATTCGGCGATCGCCCGCAGCGCGCGGCCCAGCTGGGTACGGCGCAGCGTGAGCATCAGCACGGTCATCAGCACGAACGACACGAGGATGATGCCCAGCTCCAGCGCCGTCACGCTGACGCCGGCGACCTGCAGCGAGTCCTGCGGCAGCACCTCGCTGGGGAAGCGCTGGTTCTCGGCGCCGAACAGGCCCTGCACGAGGCTGTTCATGGCCAGGCCCAGGCCGATGGTGGCGATCATCGGGATCAGGTGCGGCGCGTCGCGCTTGCGCAGCGGCTTGAGCACGAGGCGGTCGATCAGCAGGCCGACGAGCCCGGAGAACCCGAACGCGAACGCGATGGCCGCCCACAGCGGGGCGTGCAGCTGGTTGATGGCCGTCAGCGCCGCGTAGGCGCCGAGCATGAACACGGCGCCCTGCGAGAGGTTGACCACGCCCAGCACGCCGAAGATCAGCGTGAAGCCGAGCGCGAACAGGGCGTAGACGCACCCGAGCGACAAGGCGTTGAAGAGCTGCTGCGCGAGCACGCTCTATTGCTCGATTTCGTAGTTCTTGCCGCGGGTGGTGCTGACGATGGGCACCTGGTTGGCGTCGTAGCCGGCGGGCTTGCCGGCCTTGTCGGTGGCGCGGCGGAACGCGAACGGGCCGGTGGCGCCGGTCCACTTCACGCCCGGCAGGGCGGCCTGCACCGCCTCGCGATCCTTGGCCAGGTCGCCGGTCAGCTTGACCTTCTTCAGCGCCTCGGTGGCGATGTGCATCGCGTCGTAGGCCTGGGCCGCGAACTGGTCCGGCGGCGAGCTGTACTTCTTCGTGTAGGCGATGATGAAGCTGTTGTTCTGCGGTGTGCGGTTCTCGATGGACCAGGGGCTGCCCACCCACAGGCCGTCCGACGCGCCCTTGGCCAGGTCGAACACCTTGACCGAGTTCATGCCGTTGCCGCCGATGAACGGCACGTTCAGGCCCAGCTGGCGCGCCTGCACCATGATCGGGGCGCCTTCGGCCAGCAGCGCGGACAGCACGATGGCATCCGGGTTGGTGGCCTTGATCTTGGTCAGCTGCGCCTTGAAGTCGACGTCGCCCTTGGCGAAGGTCTCGGTCGTGGTGACCGGCATCTTCTGGTCGTCGAGCGCCTTCTTGAAGTTGTCGTAGCCGCTCTTGGTGAACACGTCGTCGTTGCCGTAGAGCACCGCGACCTTCCTGATCTTGGCCACCTTGGCGGCGGTGCGCAGCGTCACCGGCAGCACGTCGGCCTCGGTGACGGAGTTGCGGAACACGTGGTCGCCGATGCTGGTGATGCCGTCGGCGGTGTTGGACGTGCCGAAGACGACGATCTTCGAGGCCTGCGCGATCGGGTCGGCGGCCTGCGCGGAGTTCGACAGCGTCGGGCCGAACAGCATCAGCGCCTTGTCCTGGAAGATGAGCTTCTTGAAGGCATTGATCGCCTCTTCCTTCTTGCCCTGTTCGTCCTCGATCACCAGCTCGATCCTGCTGCCGTTGACGCCGCCCGCGGCGTTGATCTCGTCGGCCGCCATCTGGAAGCCGTTGCGGATGCTGATGCCGTACTGCGCGGCGCCGCCGGACAGGGCCTCGGCCACGCCGATCTTGATGGGCTCCGCGGCCTGGGCCGAGCCCAGCGAGACGGCGGCCGCCAGCGCGATGGCGGAGATTCGGGCGAAGCGGGGGAGGTCGGTCACGTGTTTTGTCTCCATGCGGGGAAGATCGGACGGCCTCAAATGTAAGCGCTGGCGGCGATCCCATCGAGTCTCGGGGATTGCGCATTGACAACCCGGGCGTCGCGGGGGTAGGCCTCGCGCCGGGCCCGGTCGATCCGGATGCCTGTGGAGTCGACCCGTTTTCGGGTAACGTGCGCAGCAAACCAGGCAGCATTGCAGGGATCGCGTGAGCATACGCACGAGGCTGTTCCTTCTCGTCTTCGCCGTGTGGCTGCCCGCCATGGCCGGCTTCGGGGTGCTCGCTCGGTCCACCTACCTGCACGAGACCGCGGCCGCCACCCAGCACCTGCGCGAAGTGGCGCGCTCGCTGAGCGTGATGGTCGACAGCGAACTGGACCAGCGGGCCATGATCGCCCGCACGCTGGGCGCGTCGCGGTCGCTGCGCGAGAACGACCTCGCACGCTTCTACGAGAACGCGCGCCGCGCCACCGAGGGCACGGCCAACACCGTGCTGGTGGTGGACGCCACGAGCCAGGTACTCAACACGCGCAAGCCTTTCGGCGCGCCCATGCCAGCGCGCGGCTGGCTGCCCGATCCCCCCTTGATCAGCGGCGAGCCGGTGGTCACCGACCTGCTCACCAGCAAGGTCAACGGCGAGCCGGTGCTCACGGTGATCGCGCCGGAATCGGGCGTCACGCCGCAGCGCTACAACATCGGCGTCGCGTTCCATCCCGACGTGATCCAGCACGTCATGGATCTGCAGAAGCTGCCCGAGGGCGCCATCGCCTCGGTGCTGGATGGCAAGTTCCAGACCGTGGCGCGCAGCAAGGATCCGAAGAAGTGGCTGGGCTCGCGCGCCGCGTCGGCCACGATCGCGGCGGCGTCCAACGGCCTGCTGGACCAGCCGTTCGAATCCACCTCGCACGAGGGCAGACCGACCATCGCGTTCATCGTCCGCTCGGCCCGCTACGGCTGGACGGTGGCCGTGGGCCTGCCGCGCTCGGCGCTGGACAAGCCGGCGATCCGCGTCACGATCCAGGCCTTCCTGGCGGCCGGCATCCTCGCCGTCATCGGGCTGTTGCTGGCGCTCTACGTGGCGCGCCAGATCGGCGGGCCGGTGCTGGCGCTCAGCGACGCCGCGGCCGAACTGGGGCGCGACCGCGTCCCCGCGCCGCTGCGCACCGGCCTCGCCGAGGCCGACCAGGTGGGCGCCGCGCTGCACGAGGCGGGGCTGCGTTCCACCCGATCCACCGAGCTGCTCGAGTCGCGCGTGGCCGAGGCCATCCGCCAGACCCAGGAGGCCCAGACGCGCCTGCTCGACGGCCAGAAGCACGAGGCCATCGGCCGGCTCACCGGCGGGCTGGCGCACGACCTGAACAACTTCCTGCAGACCATGAGCACGGGCCTGCAGGTGCTCGATCGCCTGGTGAAGGAGGAATCGGGTCGCCGCGTGATCGAGGCCAGCACGCGCGCGCTCGACAAGGCCGCCACGCTGGTGCGCCAGATGCTGGCTTTCGGCCGCACCCAGCCATTGAAGCCGCAGGCCATCGACCTGCACGACTTCGTGCTGCGCTGCGACGACCTGATGGGCCGCGCCGTGGGCGGCAAGGTGCGCCTGACCGCCGAGATCGACCCGGGCCTGCCGCCGCTGCTGGCCGACCCGACGCAGTTCGAGCTCGCGCTGCTCAACCTCGTCTTCAACGCCCGCGACGCGATGCCCACCGGCGGCACCGTGGTGATCCGCGGCCGCCTCGCCAGCGCGACCCAGGCCGCGGCGCTCCCGCCGGGCCGCTACCTGGCCGTCGACGTGGCCGACAGCGGCGGCGGCATGGACGCCGAGGTGCTGCAGCGCGTGTTCGAGCCGTACTTCACCACCAAGGCGGTGGGCGTGGGCAGCGGGCTGGGCCTGCCGCAGGTGCGCGCGTTCGCCGTGCAGTCGGGCGGCGCGGCCACCATCCGCAGCGAGCGCGGCGTGGGCACCACCGTGTCGCTGCTGCTGCCCGTCTCCAGCAAGCCGGTGCAGGCCGCGCACGCCGCCGACGGCGAATCCGCCGAGTTCATGCCCTTGCGCGTGCTGTTCGTCGAGGACGACCTGCTGGTGTCCTCCGTGGTGGTGCCCGCGCTGCGGGCCGCGGGCCACACGGTGCGCCACTGCCTCAACGGCGATGCGGCCGCGCGGGCGCTGCAGGACGGCGGCCTGTTCGACGTGGTCTTCACCGACGTCGTGATGCCCGGCGCGATGAGCGGCCTCGATCTCGCGGCCTGGTGCCGCGCCAACATCCCGGCGATGGCCGTGATCGTGGCCACCGGCTACACCACGCAGCACATCGACGCCGGGGTCAAGGTGCTGTCCAAGCCGTACGCGATGGAAACCCTGCTGGCGGAGCTGCAGTTCGCGGTGCGCGTGACGCGGGCCTGAGGAGAGCGTCCTTGATCGACCACATCGACCACATCGTCATCACCACCGACCACGAGGCCGAGTGCGTCCGCTTCTACTGCGGCGTGCTGGGCATGCGCCATGAGAGCTTCGTCGGCGGCGATCCGCCGGTGCGGCGCCAGGCCTTCGCCTTCGGGCCGAACAAGATCAACCTGCACGTGAAGGGCCGCGAGTTCGAGCCGAAGGCGCACTTGCCCGTGCCCGGCGCGATCGACCTGTGCTTCATCGCGAGCATCCCGCTCGACGACGTGATCGCGCGCCTGGCCTCGGCCGGCGTCGCCATCGTCGAGGGGCCGGTGTTCAGGACGGGCGCGACCTCGAGGATCCGCTCGGTCTACGTGCGCGATCCCGACTTGAACCTTGTCGAGATCTCGGAGCCCGTTGCCTCCTCCTAGTGCTCATGCGGGTGCGCTGGTGCCGTCTTCTTCGCACGGCCCCTGGCGGCCGGCCTGCAGTCGCTGCACTGCCCGTACAGCGTGATCTCGTGGCGCGACACCGCGAATCCCGGCGGCGCCAGCGAGGCGAGGTCGCCGGGGCACTGGTGCACGTCGAACACCCGCTGGCAGGTGTCGCAGCGGAAGTGGTGGTGGTGGCGCAGCTGGGCCACCTCGTAGCGCGGCACCTCGCCGGGCAGCGTCACCACCTGGATGGCGCCGGCGTCCACCAGCGCCTTCAGGTTGCGGTAGACGGTGGCCAGGCCCAGCGCGGCGACGTGCCGGCGCGCCTCGTCCAGTACCTCGGTGGGCGTGAGCGGCCGGCCGGCGGCCTCGATGGCCTCGCGGATGGCGGTGTTCTGGCGGGTGGCTCGTTCCATATGCGAGGCAAATTGTGGCACGCCCTGATGATATTGAGGATGCATTATCATTAACGAATGTTTGCAGGAATCTCCCCGGTCACGCTGACCGCCGCCGCCGTGGCCTCGACGCTGGCCGGCGGCGCGATGGCACTGCGCTTCCGCGACCGCCTTCACTACCTGCTGGGCTTCACCGCGGGCGTGCTGCTGGGCGTCGTGGCCTTCGACCTGCTGCCCGAGGTGTTCGCGCTGGCCCGCACCCACGACTTCGACCCGTCGGTGGCGATGGTGGCGCTGGTGGTGGGCTTCCTGCTGTTCCACAGCCTCGAGAAGTTCGTGCTGGTGCACCCGGCGCAGGAAGATCACTACTCGCACCACCACCACCCGCACGTGGGCCTGGCCTCGGCCGCGGTGCTCGCGGCGCACAGCTGCATGGACGGGGTGGCGATCGGCATCGGCTTCCAGGTCTCGCCGCTGGTGGGCCTGACGGTGGCCATCGCGGTGATCGCGCACGACTTCTCGGACGGCCTCAACACGGTGAGCCTGATGCTGCGCCACCGCAACTCCACCCGCCGCGCCGTGGCCATGCTCGCGGTGGACGCGCTGGCGCCGCTGGTGGGCGTGCTGCTGACGCTGGCGTTCGCGATCCCGCCGTTCCAGCTGATGGTCTACCTCGGCTTCTTCGCCGGCTTCCTGCTGTACATCGGCGTGTCCGACATCCTGCCCGAGGCCCACTCGCGCGCCGGCCCCGGGGTGGCGCTGAAGCTGATCGCGCTCACCTGCGCGGGCGCGGCGTTCGTCTACACGGTGGTCCGCGTCAGCCCCTGAGGCGGCGCCCTCCGCCGGCACATCAGCCAATGCAGCGGCCGGAGCGACGTAAAGAATAGTTTCGCGGCAAGGGCCGAATTGCCCTTCATTTCCGCCGCTGATCGCCGATTACGGCGCCGGCCGGATCTCTAAAGTTCGTTCATCCGAATCAAGGAGTCCGTCCATGTCGTCCGTCCAGTCTTCCACCACCGTGATCAGCTCGCCGTATGCCACGGTCAAGGAGCAGGTCGGGCCGGGCCGGTTCGAGAAGAACGAGAAGGACTACGGCACCGTCGGCGCCGCCTTCATGGGCGTGGGCGACGCGCTCTCCGAGGGCGCCAGCGCCACCGTCTCCCTCAGCGCGAAGGCGCTGAACGCGGTCGAGGACGCCGGCAGCTACATCGGCAAGGCGGTCGAGACCGGCATCACCGACATCGGCAGCGCCGCCGTGGCCGCCTACGCCGCGGTGAGCGGCGGGGTCAACACCGTCGTCCAGGGCGCGGAGAACGCGGCCCAGGCTACGTGGGACACGCTCAAGGCCGGCGCCGAGGACGTGGCGGGCATGGCCGGCAACGTGGTGCACGCGGCCGAGGCCGGCGCCGAGGCCGTGGCCGACGTCGCCATCGACGCCTGGCACGGCGTCGAGCACCTGGCCTCCGAGGGCCTGCAAGACATCGAGAAGGGCACCGGCGCGCTGGAACATCTCGGCGCCGAGGCCTGGAACTCGGTGCAGAACGGCGCCCACAGCGCGCGCGTGGCCGCGGGCCAGGTCGGCGACGGCATCAAGACCGCGGCCGTCTACGTGGGCAACGGCCTCGGCGACGTGGCCGACGGCGTCGGCGAAGTCGCCGGACGCGTGGCCAGCTACGCGACCCTGGGCGCCGCGGCCATCGAGCGCGGCTTCACGGCGGTCGTCTGATCGCGGCGGAATCCAGCGCCATGTCGTCCTCGAGAATCCTCATCCTGGCCGCGGCGGCCGCGGCTCTGTCGGGCTGCTCCGTCGTCAGCCCCGTGCCGTTGGTCGAACTGGCCAAGGCAACGGGTGCCGTCGCCGTCAGCGCCATCTCCACCGGCCCCAGCCACTCGAAGAACACCATCTACCACGAGCACAGGGCACTGGACGTCGTCTGCGTGGAATACAACCCGCTCACGCCCGATCCCGACATCGCGCCGGCCCTGCAGGCCGAGCTGCGCAACCACCAGATCGACAGCCGCATCTACGAGGAAGGCGGCGCGCCGACCTCGTGCCACTACCGCATCACCTACACCGCCGACATCGACTGGGGCACGCCCCCGTTCGGCAGCGGCTACAAGTCCTACCTCCGCGAAGCGACGTTGACGCTGCGCGACGAGAACGGCACCGTGCTGTCCAGCAGCGCGTATGGGCTCGACGGCGCATTCCAGATGGGCAAGTGGTCCACCAGCCGCAGCAAGCTGGCGCCCGTGGTCACCGCGCTGGTGACCGGCTTCGACCATTGAGAGGAACGCCGTGAACCTGTCCGCTTCGAATCCCCGCCGCCTGGCCGCCCTGGTCGCGCTGGCCCTCGCCGGCGCGTTCGCCGGCTGCTCCTCGCCGTCCCCGCTGGTGCAGGGCCCGGTCTCGGTGCGCCCGGTGGCGCCGCCGAACTACGCCGAGCGCACCGTCACCGGCGGCATCTACCGCTCCAACCTGAACAACGTGTCGCTGTTCTCCGACCAGCGCAAGCCCCAGGCCATCGGCGACACCATCAAGATCGACATCTCGGAAAGCCTGAACGCCACCAGCACGGTCAACAGCGTCAACAGCCGCGCCAACGCCGTCGCCTCCAAGGGCCCGGGCATGAATTCCAACAGCCTCGGCTCGCTCCTCAAGGGACTGGCCAACATGGACGCCACCGCGTCGGGCAGCGACTCGTTCACCGGCAAGGGCAACCAGCAGAACACCTCCACGTTCACCGCGCGACTGTCGGCCTACGTGATCAACGTGCAGTCCAACGGCAACCTGGTGGTGGCCGGCGAGCGCAGCATGGCCTTCAACGGCGGCATCACGACGCTGCGCTTCTCCGGCGTGGTCAATCCGCTGGACATCAAGGCCGGCGGCATCGTGTCCTCGGGCGACGTGGCTGACGCGAAGACCGAGCTCACCGGCACCGGCGGCGCGAACGACACCGCGCAACGCACCTGGCTGCAGAAGCTGCTGACGGACGGCCTCTCGGTCTGGTAGCTCGACATTGCGCTTTCATTTCCACGGCTTCGCCAGTTTGGCGAGGCCGCCGTCGTTTGTAGCGGGTTCGACATGAAGCCGCACCGTGTAGCGGCATGACACAGGCGACCCCGCGCGCTATGCTGCGCCGCGTCACTTCCCGTCACCTTCCCCCGACCGAATGATCACCTGCCTCATCGTCGACGACGACCCCGCGCTGCGCGAGCTCGTCGGCGACCACCTCACGCGCTACGGCCTGATCGCCCGACTGGCCGACAGCGCGGCCGCCATGCGGCGCGAACTCGCGCGTGGCGGAATCGACATCGTGCTGCTGGACCTGATGCTGCCCGACGGCGACGGCATCGAACTGTGCCGCGACCTGCGCATGCATTCCAGGATGCCGGTCATCATGCTCACCGCCCAGGGCGACCCGATCAGCCGCGTGCTGGGCCTGGAGATGGGCGCCGACGACTACGTGGCCAAGCCGTTCGAGCCGCGCGAGCTGCTGGCGCGCATCCACGCGCTGATGCGGCGCAGCTCCGGCGCGCTCGCCGCCGCGCCGGCCGCCGACGCCGCGCCCGAGGCCGGCGGCGCGCCGCGCTTCGAGCCGCCGGGCGCGCCGGGCACGCGCGGCTTCGGCGGATGGCAGATCGACTGGCGCAACCGCATGCTGATCAGCCCCGAGGGAGTGGGGCTGTCGCTGTCCAACGTCGAGTACCGCCTGCTGGCCGCGTTCGCCGACCATCCGGGCGAGGTGCTCAGCCGCGGCCAGCTCGTCGAGATGACGCGCAGCGCCGCCAGCGAGAGCAACGAGCGCAGCATCGACCTCGCGGTGTCCCGGCTGCGTGCCAAGCTGCGCGAATCCCTTGAGAATCCGCAATTCATCCGCACCGTGAGAGGGCGCGGGTACCAGTTCACGGCCGAACTGGCGCGCTAGGTGTTGAGTTTCATGAGGTCGTTCACAGCCGGAATCCGAATCATGGGCGGCTGGTGAGCGAGAGCTGAGTGTGGCCGATGCCAGTTGTAGTGATGGATGAAGGGCTGCAAGGCCAGTTCGCGAAGAGC